>Ga0208899_1000251_pt1 | contig 36660 bp, 53 predicted proteins | sample VirMetDEL_Nov_24_FD_184518 | JGI IMG/M metagenome (GOLD analysis project Ga0208899, IMG submission 184518) | Aqueous microbial communities from the Delaware River and Bay under freshwater to marine salinity gradient to study organic matter... | ecosystem: Environmental > Aquatic > Marine >... | reverse complement strand
CCGGTACAGACTACACTGCCACCACAGGTACAACAGTCGTGCTGGTCACAGGTGCATCACTAAATGACGTAGTTGAGATGGTAGCCTACGATGTGTTCTCTGTAGCCAACAGCTACACAGTGACAGAGAGTGACACACGCTACCCATTCAAAGGTAACAACAGCATCATCCGCTTGAATGGTCAAAGCATAACGGCAGACGTTACTATTGATGCAGATGAGAATGGCGTGAGTGCAGGTCCGATTACACAGGACAATGCTACCGTCACTGTTAACGGATATTGGAGTATCGTATGACCAGTCAGTTAAACGTAGACACCATTGTAGATAAGGCTGGCTCTGGTGGAACTAATGTTAAGATGGCTAATACATCTACTTATGTTTCGGATGGCGGCAGTGCTACACAAAACACTGCACAAAGTCTGGCGAAGTCTTGGTCTGCGGTCAATGGTTCAGGGACTATTGCAGTTCTTGACTCGTTCAACACTGCCAGCATTTCGGATATTGGAGATGGTGTACATCAAGTAAACTACACATCAGCGATGTCAAATGCTAGTTACGCGGCGGCGGTCAGTCACCAAGAATCACAACGAAATAATGCCTACGGTTCACATGCAACTGGTAGCATTAGGTCATTTTCTCGTTCAGATAGCGGCACATATTCAGACGTTGCACATAAATCTGTAATAATCCACGGAGACCTCGCATAATGGCTAGTGTATTAAAAGTAGATACAATCACAGGAGTAACCACGGCTGGTTCTATTAGCGTGACAGGTGAAGGCAACTCAACCACGACTAATCTGCAACAGGGATTAACGAAGGCTTGGCTTTCTTGTGAAAATGAAGGTACTTTAAGTATTCACGGAAGCATAAATATAAGCAGTATTAGTGACGATGCAACAGGCCGAATTGGTATTACAATAAATAACAACTTCGCTAATAACGACTATTCTATCTCTGGTATTGCTGGTGGTAATAGTAACTCAGACCGCAATCTTGCGCTTGGTGATGATGCTAATCTAACGGCTGGTGGGTTTGTAGTTGACATCAAAAACTCAAGCGGCACTGCCGCAGATGTACCGTATGCGTCCAGTACAATTCACGGAGACCTAGCATAATGGCAAGCGAACTAAGAGTAAACACATTAAAGGATGCCTCTGGTAACAACAGCATTGCTACTAGCTTTGTGGCAGGTGGTAGTGCGAAGGCGTGGGCAAACTTTAATAGCACAGGCACTTTAGCAATTAGGGAGTCATTAAATACGTCTTCAATAACAGATAATAACACGGGCGATTACACTAAAAATTTTACCAACTCAATGAGTGATGCAGATTATGCGCCTCAAGGTGCGGGGCAGAACAGTGCCGCAACAACTTTGGGTTTGATTTTCAATCCCTATGTTCTTGCCGCAAGCAATTTTAGAATGACATTTGTAAACGAAATAGCTGGAACTAGAGACGGAACACAGACTAATACTACCGTTCAGGGAGACCTCGCATGAGTAAAGCAGCAGAATTAGCCGCACTGATTGGTTCGCAGTCGGCGTTGTCAAACAGGAACCTGATTATCAATGGTGCGATGCAGGTGGCACAGCGGGGGACGAGTTTTTCATCAATATCAAGTGCCGCTTATCCTGTCGATAGGTTTTTTGTGCAAGATGTTAATTCTGCGGCTGGCGAAGCTACGGTATCTCAATCAACAACAGCACCAGACGATTTTATAAACTCTTTGAAAATTGATGTCACAACGGCAGACACTTCTTTAGTAGCGGCTGACCAATACAAAATTGAACATCGTATCGAAGGGCAAAACATATCGCATCTTAATTGGGGTACGTCTGCCGCAAAGACTGTCACACTGTCATTTTGGATACGTTCAAACAAAACAGGAAACACGCAAGTGGGGTTTATGAACAGTGCAAACAACAGAGCTTATGTTGCAACCTTTACTATTGATGTGGCAGATACTTGGGAAAAGAAAGAGATAACTGTTGCTGGTGACACTAGCGGAACTTGGCTAACAGACAATGGTATCGGCTTGAGATTGCGTTGGGGTTCTTTTGGCTCAACCTATCAGACATCTTCTGTAGACCAGTGGGTAGGTGCAAATGTCATAAGCAGAGATGACAGCCCAATTAACTTTTTTGATAGCACAGACAATGAACTCTACATCACAGGCATCCAGCTTGAGGTAGGCGAACAGGCCACGCCTTTTGAACATCGGTCATACGGTGAAGAACTGGCGGCGTGTCAGAGGTATTACTTCCAAGAAACCAAACCTATCTATGGTGTGTTTACTGTGGGACGAGTTTTCAACAGTAAAACACCACAGTTCGGTTACAGCTTTCCAGTGCCTATGAGAACACTTCCAAGTATTTCTAATGTTGGTAGTGGATGCGGGGTTTGGTTTTCTTCTGGAAGTGAAACCCAGCTATCTAATCCGGCATTCTACCAAGACAATACATCTGGGACAGATTTGATAAAAGGCAGTTTAGTATTTAGTGCCAATAGTAACTTATCGGACAACAATGGGGTAGCACTCTGCGCACACGCGGCTGACAGTGGACTAGCCTTTAGTGCGGAATTGTAGGGGTCAGACATGATTACAAGCGCAAAGAAATTAAAATACACGTTGCCCGATGGCACTGAGGTTGTTTCGTCTATTCTAATTGTAAGAGACGGACAGACTTGGACAGTGCCTATGAATGAGTCTAATTCAGACTACGCAGAAATCATGCGTCAGGTAGCGGCTGGCGATTTGACTATTGCTGACGCTGACTGATGAAGATGGTACAGCAACAGGAACAAACATTGAAAGTAGCAATGGACTTGGAGTCGCATGAGAAAGAGTGTGCGATGTTCCGTGAGTTGGTACACGGTAAGCTGGACAGTTTAGACAAGCGCATGTGGCGTTTAGAAGCAATGATAATGGGTAGCACTGTAATGGTGGTGGCTATGGTAGTTACAGTATTTATGGGAATGAATTAATATGGCAGCTATAAAGACAGACGCGGAACTCCAATCAGAGATGGGGGCATTGGCTGGGGGTAGCACAACAGTTCTTCCTGAAGTACAGCCCGTGGAACAGACCGTCGGTACTGGCACCACTATGGCAGCTACAACTGGGCAACTGGCTCCTTCTCCCGTAGCAGGTGTAACCACAGCAGCCGAAACAGGTCTAGCCCCCGCAGCCCCTGTGGCTCCTGCCGCAGACGTGGGACAGGTTGCCGGGATTTCTGCAATCACCCCCGGTTTGGAAACTTTGGGCGGCGCACAAGCTGCCCAGCTAACCCCGCCAACCTCTTATGTGGACATGACGGGAGTCGAGGGAACGGTATCCCCTGAGTCTATGGCAGTTGCGGCCACGGAACAACTCGACCCCAAGGCTACAGTCCAGTATCAGCTAGGTGAAATCATGTCTAGCCTAGAGTCTGGCGCACCTATGCCAGCGTGGGCAGCACCACAGGTTCGCAAGGTCAGTGCAATTATGCAAGCCCGTGGCTTGGGTGCATCTTCTATGGCCGCAGCAGCAATCACACAGTCCCTGATGGAATCGGGTGTTCAGATTGCAGCCGCTGATGCAAACAAGTACGCGGCCATTCAATTACAAAACCTCAACAACAAGCAACAGACCGCCCTCACCAATGCAGCCACAGTCGCCGCAATGGACAAGGCTAACCTGTCTGCACGTCTACAAGGTGCAGTCACAGAAGCACAAGCCCTGCTGTCTGTAGATTTGAAAAACCTTGACAATAAACAAAAAAGTGATACACTTACATATAGTAGCCTAGTTCAAGGCTTGTTCAAGGATGGTGCAGAAGAGAATGCACGTCAGCAATTCAACGCCAAGAACGAATTACAGGTGGACGAGTTCTTTGCCGAATTGAGTTCGCAGGTCGAGACAGCCAACTCCAACCGTGTGGCAGCGATGCGCCAGTTCAACACGGGCGAGGCAAACGCAATGTCACAGTTCAACCAGCAGGTTGCTGACTCCCGCGACAAGTTCAATGCAAACATGGGGTTTGCGATTGACCAGTCGAACACTGTGTGGCGCAGGGAAATCAACACGGCTAACACAGCCCTGCAAAACGAATCAAATCGTATCAACGTACAAAACGCCTACAACGCAAGTCAAACAGCCATGAACAATCTGTGGCAACAGTACAGGGACAACGCTTCTTGGAACTTCCAGAAGTCGGAAAGTGCATTGGGACGCCAACACGATATCGGCACGATGGCTATGCAGTTTGCAAACGCTAACGAACTGTACGAACAGGACCAAAAAGATAAGCTGGCGTCCGGAATTGGTAACTGGCTTGCACGTTGGGCAGCAGAAAGTTAAAAGAAATGTCATTTAGTTTTAGTAAGATAGGTGATTGGCTAGATGAGGCCGTAGGCTGGGTTTCGGGTGGCGAGGACAGCTACCACGATGATTATGGTGGCTCCCCTAAAAGCGACTCTGGCGACATCTTTGGGTTTATCCAAAAGGGTGCGAAAGTCTATACATCTATGACGGATAAAGATGGTGACCGGGACCCTTTTGAAACTACCAAGCGCACACCCCCCAAGATTACACGGTATAGGGGACAAGCCCCTAGAGCAGCCGGACTAGAGGCACTCCGCAACCCCGTGGGACTTCGCAACCCAGACATCACCAGTGCCTTGCAAAAGTTTATCAACCGTACAAGTGCGAACCCACACATGGGCCGCATGCAAAATAACATAATGGTAAACAGAAACATCCGGCAGGGACGCCGTACAGTCGGCTTAGAAACACCCAAGTTACCTACCGCCACCAAGGCGAAACCCGCAACCGTCCGAAAAGAAAGTACGTAAGTATGTCTGAAACTGATGCCCAGATTTTGAACCGGGGTTCTGTGGAAAACATGGACCGATTTGCCTACGCACCGCCGGGGCATTCCCTAACACAAGATAACTCGCGCTGGCCTTGGGGTAAGCCTCCACGGGATGTTGACCCGGAAGCTGCCCTCGAACGCGCCATTGCCGGACTCAAGAAGCCGAAGGTTCGCGGCGAACTGATGAAGTTGCTTATGGTGGGTGTTTCTGTGGAAGTGCTTGTGGAAGGCTTCCTGTTGCAGGGATTCCAAGAGGGCAAGTTCACACCGGATGTAGCCGTGCTTATCAAGCCCGCCTTGGGTCTGTTCATTGCGGACATGGCAGAGGACGAGGATGTCCCTTACCGCCTGTTCGAGAATGACGATGCAATGGACGAAGGCGAAATGGACGACGAAACATTCTTCCGTATGATGAAGGAAAACAACCCACGCATGTTCGAGTTTGTGAATGAAAAAGTAAACGCCCAGATTCGGGCAGGGTTAGCCCCGCGTGAACCGCAGGAAAAGAACTTCTTGGATATGGGGGAGAGTGAATAATGGGAATTGGTATTGCATTCGCCACTGGGGTTCTCAAGGGAGCCAACGCCGTTGCACGAGAAAGAGCAGAAGAACAAAAAAAGATAGACGAAGAAAATCGTGCGTTTGATATTTTTAAAAAGGAACAGACGTTTACCTCTGGGTTAGAAACGGATAAAGCTGTTGCTGTTGCTAAAGTATCAGCGGAGAACAAAAAAAGGCAGCAGACTTTAGAGTTTTTTAAGGCTCTTCCCGATGAACAGAAGAACGCATGGTTACAGCAGAATAGAGGCATGTTCCCCGGAATTACGGATGAAATGCTAAATACTGCCAATGCTATGTCGAAGGTAAACACCCATTTTAAATTAGGACAAGTAGAGTTCAAAAACCCGGACTTGAAAGGTACCGAAGGTGTGTACAATCAGGGTACTATTAAGATGGAGAATATAGAAAGGCAGCTTGCCAACCCTGAGTTTTTCGATAGCGTAGTTTCAAGCATAAGTCAAAATGAGTCTACCTTTGCCGCAGTTAGAGATTACCTAATGGGTGCGGAACAAGATATCATAGAGGGGTATCGACTGATTCCGGACAAAGCATTACAGCCCGGAGAAGTCCTTACTACATCAATAAAACGCTACACAAATGTAAATAGACTGATAGATTCTATGGGCGGTTTACATGAGGACCGAGAGGCTGCAGAAACAGAAGTAAACAAGGCGTTAGCTAATACACCAGACGGACGTACTCCTATTGCCTTTACAATCACAGTGGATGAAGACGGTAATAAAAAACAATATCTTCGCAATATATCGAATGACAATCTTAGCCACATCAATGACCTATCTGCCAAGCATGGCATGACCCCCGGTCAGTTTGTTGAAAGTTTCAAAGCCTTCCGGGATATACCTACTTCCGAAGAATTTGGCGGCGACATATACATGAATATGAGCGATGCGGAAATAGCAGATGCACAATACTCAATGCTAAACAACGTGCTTGAAATGCAAAAGCGCGGGTTCGGGGAAATTCTTGCAAATCCTTTGGCAGGTTCCCCTAAAAAGAAAGAAGAACTTGTTAGCTTCTTAAATGAAAAGTATGGCGACGACAGGTACGGTATGGCTGTTGCCTTGGGTTATATGTTACCAACAGATGAAGTATTCCTTGTTCAACCTACGGGGGGCAGACTATACAAACCCACGACTAGAAAGACGGGCGTTACTGTTAATGGTCGCCAGTTTATGATGGACGAACTGGGCTACACAAATGCGGAAATCACAGCCATAAAGGATGGATTTAAGTATTCCAGAGAAACTGTAGACATGTTAAAGCAACTTTCTGTACTAGAAGCAACTGTCCTAAAAGACGAGCAAGGTTTTGCACGAGAAGTCAAAAGAGTGATGTATGGTGCTGGCGCACAGGCAAAACAGCTAGGTGGTGTACTTAAAGACGTGGTTTCATCGGGAGAAGAATTTGAGGGTAACTACAAGAAAAACCCGGATGGTAGCGAAACAACTGTACAATCCATTAACGAAAGCGTTCAAAAACTTATTGATAATGGTGAATTTAGGTTATCTGAAGGTTCTACATTAGCAAATATATCAGAAGCTGACGCTCTGAAACTTGCACTTGCAGCACGTATGGCTCGTGCGATTGACCCGTCAGGTCGTCTGTCTAACCAAGATTTTGAAATACAGTTAAAGAGACTTGGTGGTGCTTTGCTGGGTGATGCACAGTCGGTGCAACGACAGCTTGGTTTGTTGCTAGACGAATTTGGAACTAACATGCAACGTAACAGCGTATTAGCAACAGTGTCTGCGGTGGGTACAAAAATTGATGCCACAACTGCCCGTGCTATCCGCGCAGACCGTATGTTGGAGACCTCTCTTGTAGGTTCAGGAACTTACGCCCCTAATAAAACTACAGAAAAAAAAGAAACCCCGCCGTCCCAAGTGGACATGAATAATTATAGGCCTTTTGGAACTGGCTTCGTCAAGACAGGTGGGACTGGCCCCGCATACCTTGATGCTGAAGGCAATCCATCAACACGCAGAGAAATAGCGGACAAAGGAAATAAATAGCATGGCTGAACAAGCATCTCCTGTATTGTTAGACGAAGACCAGCCTGTTTCTGCTGACGAGCCTCAGAAGAAGAGTCTTGCCGAAGCTGTCGCGTCAGACCCTAATATAAAGTTAGATGATTCTCCCCCTACAACGGATGTGGAAACAGGCTTGCCTCGTATAAGCATCGGCGCAATACCCGCACGTCCTGAAGTTGGTGTGAGTGATGTAGGTGTGGATATAGTAAAAACAGATGGTGTCATACCTGTACAGCCCAGATTCAAAACCCTAGAAGCTTCCGCTAAAAGAAGCCTAGAACAAAAGGCTTTGCGGGAAACTCCTGTCACACCCGAACAAACCTTGTCACGGTTAAATGCGGGAGAGGTGGTTACGCTACAATCTGCCAAAGGTGAAGAAGACTATGGCCCTGAGATTTTGCCCCTGTTAAAGTCAGACCCTGATTTTGCGGCAGATTTTCAGTACAAACTAGATGTGGATTCAGCCCTAAAAGAATCTAGCAAGCAGGAAGTTGACATAGCCTTTACCGACCCCTCTGCTACCAAGGTCGTTACAGATTATATTGAAGACCCCTCCGAACAAAAACGGGCAAAATTATACGCAGAAAATCGTATGAAGGTAAACAACCTGTTGAAGCCACTGGTTGATACAGGTAACTCAGAAATAGACACAGTAGTTCGCCAATACTTTGTAGACCACTACGATACAGGAAAGTTTTTTGATAATCTAAATATTAGATTGACAGAAGCAAGCAGGGGTATGGTCACCATACTTCCGTACATGGATACGCTATCAAGTTCTTTTGGCAGGGCGTTAGGACGCTCTATGAGAAAAGGAACCCCGCTGGGTGATGAATGGGCAGTAGATGAGCAGTTCCGTAGTGACAGAATGGAAAACTATCTGGACACTATAGAAACCGTACTTCCGGGGCCGACTGCAGCCAGACACTTTAACAACGAAATTAGAAAACTTCTAGCCGAAGACTTAGAAAACGACGTGATAACCCAGCAACAACACGACGCAATAGTTTATGAATCTGTAGGCACAGACGGTACTAAGGTAGAGCGTAACTTCATATCTGATGAAGCTGCCTATGACCTTATAGAGTTGTCTTTCATAGAGGCTAACAAAATATCACAAGCAACAACTCTTGTTGGTGAGGGCATGCTCACAGGGGGCATACTAGGAAGAACAAAAAGCGCAACAGCAATCGACGACCTTAAAAACCTAGCCCGCATAAAAAAGACCGACCCACGTTTTAAAAATGTTCGACTACGGGACATGCCAGCTTTTGCTGCTGAAAATGATATAGTCTTAAAAGTAGACACCCAAATGCTAGACTTGGGATTTTTCACCAAAGACCTCAACTCTCAAATGAGACAGGCAAGTATTCGTCAGAAGGATATTCGCAGGGAACTAGAAGTCCTAGAACTTGCGGGTGAAGGAAATTCAACAACTGCCAAAATATTAAAGTCAGAGATGGACAATCTTGGTAGGCTTCAAATACGCAACACAATTAAAAACAAACTAAGTCCCTATGCTACACAAGTCATGGGTCAGGAAGTAGTGATAGGTCTAGGCGGGTTGGCCGGACGTGAAGTTCTTACAGGCGTGTGGGGCATGGACGGTGAAACGTCAGAATTAGCAGGTATGGTAGGGTCTTTGATACTCAACAGGCCCTTAACTAAAGTAGCCAAAGGAACTGCAAAAGTAGGGATGGGAGCGGCAGGGTTTGTAGGAACCAAAGCCATAAGATATACAGGTGGCATTGGTGCATCTATAGACGCTGCGTTTTACAAGCTTACATTTAAGGACACTACGTTAGAAGACTACGAGAAATTAGTGTACATGCCTAAGAACGGTGGTAAGAGAATGTCTTACCAAGAACGTCTGGCAGTCGAACACGCATTTAAGATGGTCGATAAGGCAGGTGTGAAAGAAAAGCAAGCACTTTATAATAGCATACAGGGCTACACAGACCTAACAGACAGGCTAATTGCAGGATTCCCGGACGACCAAAAGGCAGAAGCCCGCAAATTATTTACTCTTTCCTTCGGGGAAAGTACGGGACTTGCCCCTCTAGTCGCATCTTATCAGGCCACGTTATCAAGGTTCGATATAAAAAAGATTGGCAGAGATGGTTTAAACGACGTAACAAAGGCAGGGGAAGAACTGTGGAACCAGACCGTAGCCTCTCAAAAAGCCTTAGATAATTTCGAGCAACACGCGCTGTCTAAAGCAAAGGAAGGCTCCAAAGAAAGCATTCGTCTTCTAGTGCGGCAAACACGCGCACAGTTAGAGCGGGCGGAAGATAATATAAAAGAAGACTTCCTGCAATTAAAAGAGATTGTAAAAAATGTAGAGCAAGCAGCGGCAGCAGATGTATTCCAAGACCTTCCGGCAAACTACATGGAACAGGTGTTAGAAGCTAAACATAGAATTGAGAAAGTAGAAGGTAAAGTTTCCCAAATGAGTGAACCCTTTTACTCTGGGTCAATCTCTAGGCAGAACCTTGAGGAAACTAGCAGGAATTGGATTGAGGCTACTACCAAAAGAACATCCAAGGTTGCTGCTTTGCGAGACAATCGCACTTTACACAGAGGCGCATTAGCTAGACTAGCAGAAGATTTCTTTGAAGCCAGAGCCGAACTCATGGAACAACAGCGAGGCGAATCTTACGCGCCTTTTCGTGCGTACATGCAACGCGAAGACATAACACGACCTGATATAGATATGGCTCCCCTTGTAGAAGAAATGGTGAAGCTATCGGAAGAGAGCGACATAGCACTGTTGTTCGGTCCGCAGGGAACCTTCTTTTCAGGTGTGCTGGGAAGACGCGCACAGAAAGTATTTAATAATATGGTCGTCAGGGCATTTGATGAACTAGGCCCTGATTCTCGTGAAGTATTGACCCAAGGAATTATATCTGCGGGTATAGCAACAGCAGAAGAAGTTGCAACTAAAAGTAACCTAGAAATAGGTCTCATAGCCCACAAATCAGGTTCCTTTAATATATTTGCAAAGGCAACTTTAGAAGAAGCTGAAGAAATGCGAAAGGCTTTCCGGGACTATGGCTATAAAATTAGCAGCCCTGCAGTCAGCCGTGAGTACACAAAGTTTGAAAAACTTGTAGACGAAGTTATGGAAACTGCTGACAAAGAAGGCTTTGATATTTTGAAAGCTTCACGGGACAGATACCGGGGTACTGTGGGAGATGCAAACAGAAAAGGCATGATGACCTATGAACTTTACAAGTCTAGGGAAGGTGCAGAAAGAGTAGGCCAAGCTGAGTTTGGTTTCTTCAAGTATTATTACAAGAACGTAGACCCCTTGTCTGTGTGGGATGGTATAACTACCCCTATGGGTAAAGCTATGAGGGGTGGAAGAGATAGGCAAAAACACCTAGATAAACTTCAACAGGCAGTGACCGACGCTTCTTACGCTTTCGCAGATACTATGACAGTAGTAGATGGAAAGCCCGAAGTGATATTCGACTTGACCACTGAGGAAGGCTTAAAGAACTTTCAACTTGCACAAAGGATAATGGAAGAGGGTATATTCGATGGGTGGGCGTACGATTACCTAGAGTCTTTCAAGCCTCGCGCTGGGGCAGGTGGCGTTAGGCCGGGCATGGGCTACAGCTTTGAGCAGTCCACAAACATAGATATATTGAACGAATATACTAAAGTAAAGGCTCGTGTCAAGAATCCAGATGGAAGTATCTCCGTAGAGGAAGTAAGCTTCCCTGATGTTTCCCGTATGCTCTCTGAAGAAAAAGATATTGTAAATGAAATAGGTGAAGGCGGCAGGTTTGTAAAACAATTTGAGGAGTTCAAGGTTGATTTTAAAAACACAGTAGCGGGGGTAACAGACCGTGCTAAGATTGACGAAGCCCGTGAACTAGCAGGGTTAAAATACTTACAGCACATTTCAGGAACCCTCGACGCAAGGAACTTCTACGACACGTTCTTAGGTTCAAAAGCAACCGAAAGCTTGGAAGATTTAAAAGACGTGTTCATGGCCACTATGAAAAGAAGCGGTGAAATAAGTCCTAAAGAAGCAAAAGAAATGTATGACGCCGCTATTGTTTCCTTGACCTACGAGGGCATGATAGACTTGGGCGGGTACTCTACGGTCGCAGCTACTCAGAGAGGGTTGCGAGGGGAACTTATGACAGGCAAGGTGCTTACCGATGCAGCGTCCCTTTTGCAAGACCTATCTGACCCTACTGTAGTTAAAAACCTACAACAAATAATGGACAAGGAACAGATTGAATATCTGACAGACATAGTGGATTACACTGTGGCAAAATCTGCAGTCTATGCTACAGCAGAAGGCATGGTCAGAGGCATGTCTACAAACGAAGTCCTGAGTCGTGCCTACAACATTTCTAGGGGCATGGTTAGTCCCCTCTACGTGGGTTCGGAAATGGCTATTCGACTGATGGAAAAGAACAGTTCAGATGCTTTACTACTTGCTGTGCAAAATAAAGATGCAGCCCGGATAGTATCCAAAATGATACGGTTCCCTAAATTAATAACACCCACAGAACTAGAAACCCTAGATACTATGCTATTAGAATTTGTAGCTACAGATGTAGTCCGCAAAGGACAGCAGATGATGAATGAACAATATCTCAACACGGAGTCAAGTGAAAATGAAACCAGTACCGAAGAACAATAAAGGCTTGGGCATGCTACCCAAGAAAGTCCGCAACAACATGGGCTACATGTCCTATGGCGGCAAAGCCAAACGCAAGGGATATGCCTACGGCTCTATGGTTCGTAGCCCTATGCAAACGGGAAACATGGCCATGTCAGCCAATCCCATGATGGACCCCAAGAAAAAGATGGGCATGTAGCCCACCCAAATAAATACCAAAAGGAAACCCCGCCGTGTTCGCGGGGTTTTTTGTTGGGTTAAACGTAGCGGCTAGATTTTTCTAGCACCTCGTCGCCCATAGATTTTAAGTAGCGCACTAGGCTTGCAATCTTGTAGGTTCCGTCGAAAGAAGGCATGCCCTCTTCCATTGCCCGTATGAAGTGTTCGGGGTTAACGCAGTCCATATCCATCTCTACGTTGCCCTTGTCGTTCATAACAGCCGTTAGCTTGAACAGGTCAGCCCTTGGTCGTTTCTTGTTCATCTTTGTACGCCTTAATAACATCGGTTGAAAATAACTTCTGTAAATTCAGAAGGTACATCCGTGAGGCGTTGTTATCGCCGCCACTCACGGAACGTTTGTAGTCTAGGTTATCTATGATACGACGTAGTGAGGGAACGTCGAACACAAGGGTTGCAAAAGTATCTTCACCTATGCACAGCTTGTGGAACCAAAAGTCAGCTTCTGTGGCATTGATACCGCTGGGCTTGCCGTAAGATTCGTACTCAATGGCGATGTTGCCCGTCTTCATCCACATACCGCGTTCGGATTTTACCTCAATCTTCTTTTCCTGTAGCATGTCAGCAACCTGTTGCTCACGTACTTTGCCGTAGGAAAGGTCTATGTCAAACTTCTTGCGGTCTGCTACGCTTGGTTCCATACTGTTCATTTGGTTTTACCTTCGTGTTTATCTTTTATCTTTTGCCACTCGTCCCACTGCTCTGACTTGCGGGGTGGATTGTATATAAGATAATCCTTTCCCCGCTTCCAGACAAGTGGTTTCTTTTCTTTAGGCGGCATTTAAGTCCACCACTTCACACACACCCGCAGTACACGCTAGTTCCCGCGAACCCGTGGTGTTGTCCTCTTTCTCGAACTCAGTCAACCGTGACCAGTCAATCTCAACGTGGGACATCATCTGTTTCCACTCAAGGTAATCATCAGGCTCTATGTCTTGGTATGGTGCCTGTTGGTACGTATGGTCACTGAATGGCAAGAAGGATACGCCCGACGCCACGTCAAAGTTTTCGTAGACCCACGCACCCACTTCCATCCATTCCTCTTCCTTCACAGAAACAGTGATAGATGGCTTGTGTTCACACCAGTGCAGAGCATAGGTCTTCCACAACTCTAGCTGTTCGATGGCTGTCATTTCCGTACGTGTGACTGCACCCTTGGGTGATTCCATCGGGAAACTAAACACGGTTGTTGAGTCTGGCTTCATCACGTCACGCTCGTTATGTACGCCACTTTCAATAAGGAACTGCGTCAAGGGGTCTTTGTTGTCCCCCCGAACTGTGCGTATGTAGTGAGGATGATGACGGGCGTGGATACCACTGGCGGCATCAACAAGCTGTGACACAGTGCCACTAGGCTTAACACAGGTGATAGCCGCAGACTGCGGTATGCCCAACTTCTTTGCGTACTCTTTGTTTACCTTGACAGCCTCTTCTTTCATTTCTTCTAGCCATCTTTTGCTGTCCACATTCTTGGACAACACAGGATGGTCCATGATGCCTGTCAGGGATACACCCAGCAAACGCTCTTCTTCTGTGTTCTTCTTCCAGACGTTACGAAGATACTTGAAGTCTGTCATGGTAGACTGCAGGGTACCCAAAATGGTTGCCAAGCGTACCTTGCGCTTCAATGATGCTAGGTCATCGGACTCCCGCACCACGATTTCTGACAGGTTGCAAAACTGGTACGGGCGTAAGATAATTTCAGAACACGGGTTAGTCCCCCACATGTGTCCTTGCTCACGGCGTCCGTTGCGACCAACCTGTATGTCAGCGGCCTGTCTGTTGAAGATGCCTCGCTCACCGGACTTGGACTCGTACAGGGACACCCACTCACGCATAAACGTACCCATCTCAGGCTTGCCCTTGTAGGACACGGAGTTGTTGGCCAACGCACGTTGCCCCTCGTTCTCCCACCACATACCCGACTTGGCGTGTGCCATCTGGTCATCATTCAGGTTGCTGAGTGAGATTAGGGCAGAGCGGCGAACACCACCCACAACCACAATCTCGCCCACCTTGCACATCAAATCGTGGCACTCAATAGGAAATAGCTTGCGGCCACTTGCCTTCTTGAATGTTTCGATGGTGAAGTTGAACAGGTCTACCAGCGGTTGCGGACCTGATGCCCGACCACCCATTGTCTTCAAGCGTTCACCCGCAGGGCGAACAGCAGACACATCAATCTCTGGAACCTGTCCCGCATAGAGCAGGGCAACCAATTCACGGTACGCCTTCGCCCATCCGGGCTTGCTGTCGCCTACCTTGATTGTGGTGTCTGTCTCGTGGAAGTTATCTGAAATTGTGGGCAGCTTTTCCACGTTCTCACGTTCCACAGAAAAGCCCACGCCTGTTCCACACATAAGAATGTACATGCACTCGTCAAATGAACGCGGACTGTCCACAGGGATGTACGAGCAGTTGTACCCGCAGATGTTATCACGAGCAAGTGCCGGACCTGCAGTCATCATAGCCCGCATAGATGGCATGATTTCTAGGTTTAAGATGCCCTCGCGCAGGTCTGATACATCCTTGCTAGACAAATCGTAGTTGTGCTTGCCCTTGGCTTGATAGACCATAAACTTGAGGTATCGCTCCACGGTCTCGTCAAAGTTTTCGCGGCGTCCCTCGTCCTCTATCCAACGTGCGTAACGTGACTTGTGGATGAACTCTTGGTAAGGTGTCGGTAGTAAATTATTCATTTGTCTCTCTCTCTTCTATCAATCTGTTTAAGTACCACTGGGCTTTCTTGAGGTCTTCGTTACCGTTTTTGTATCGGTATCGCCAGAGGTACTTGATAATGTTTCCTTGCAGGTAGTATTGGAACCCATCGCCTGTCGCCGCCGCGATTGCCTCAATGCACTCGATACCTGCTTTATTGTAGTGTGGCGGGTTGTTGACATTGTCTGCCTTCTCTTTCATGTACTTCTCGTGTCTCATCTATTGTCTCCACTGCCTTGGATAGTACCACTGGCGGCGCGTTCTTTCAACTTCCAAATGTTCATTTCTGCAATTTGCTGTAGGTCATAGCCCAAGTCGTCAGCCAGAACAGCGCAGTACCATAGCACGTCACCTATTTCCTTGGCAATCTCGTGCCTAAACTCAGGGGTATCTTTATCGTCCCTAATTATTTTTTTCACCTTGTCAGCAACCTCGCCAGCTTCCCCCGCAAGTCCTAGTGCAGGGTACGTTATCTTTGCGCTGGCAGGGTATATGGCAGTCTTACGTGCTTGCATCTGATAGTTATTCAAGTTCCAAAATTCCTTTGCCCAATTCATTGTTTAACTCCGAAGTCTACTTTTAGTACATTACCCTCTGTGTTGAGAAGCCTATCTTCTGGGGTATCTAGTTCTTCTTTTACACTTTCAACAAAGTCGTTGAATGAAAGTCTTGCCAAGCCCGCTTCCATGACTCTTTCCAAGTCGTTCTCTAGCAGTTCCATAATACCCTGCTGTGCAACGACACCCGCCTCTAGGTATTCATCGTTAGGGTCAGGCATGGGGGTGGTATCGTATGCTGTGACTTTGAACCCCTCTGCATCACTGTCAGTTACTGGCTTCAATATCAAGTACCACCTATCTTTCAGAAGGCTTCCTATTTCTAAATCATGTTCCCGCGTCATCTTTGAGCCACTCCTCTGGTATGGTTCCCTCTGCCCAAGGAAACCCGTAACGGTTTGCCCAATCAGCATAGGTGGTCTTGCTACCTTTGTAAATCTTATTCGTAGCCCTGACAAAAACAAATCGTATGTCTAGGTCAGGGTACTGTGCTTTAACCAGTTGCATCTTAACCCTGTCGCCCTTATCCAAGTGTCCCTTTGCTTCTATGATAATCCCATTTTGGGTAAGCACAAAGTCAGGAGTGTAGGTTCGCGGCTTCGGTATGTAAGTTAATTTCATTTGTTCGTATTCATAAGGAATATTCTTGCTTGCCAGTGACTTTGCCAGCCCTATCTCAAACTGTGACCTAAATTTTGTGCCTCTCATAATCCTAGCAACGGAAATCCCACCTTCACCTCGTTCAGCCTTTTTGATAGATACTGTTCTACTTTTGGTGTTCGCTTTTCTAGTGACAGTAGTTCGTCTGCCAGTAACAGCGTCGGAAGACATACAGTTGCCCCCTGTCTTAAATGGTTGGTAATAGCCTGAAACTCTGCTTCGATTAGGCGCGTATCACGCATCTCCGTATCAGACGACAGGTGGCCTTCGGAAGAAAAGTTTTCTTTCAAAGTTAGTGGGAGTGACCTTTCTAAGCCGCGAACTTGCACGGTTGCAGGGTCACCCCCTCTTTTGGTATGCGACTCAATGTACACACACATAAGCTTGGGATTCAGATTGAACAAATCACGAGGATAAGTTTGTGTGTACAAAATAGGCATTACAGTTCCTTAGTGACTAACTTGGTGTACCAAGCGTTTGGTTTGAACTTTGCTTTAGATGTTACCTTCGGTGCGTACTCTGCTGATTTCCAACAGTTTTCTTTGAACGAACAGAAGGTACAAGTCTTGGGCATGAGTCGGTTACCTGTCTCTATCTTGTTGCCTTTGACCGTGTAGGTCTCCGGCACTGACTGGAAAGGTACCTTGAAGGGTGTGTCGTTTACTATAGATTTGACACGACTCTCAGCTTCCGCGATGTACGTCTTGCTATCTTCGTCTTGGTCTTCGGGTGCCTGTACAAAATCCCATTCACCACTAGACTTGTCGATTACAATCCAACCACCGAACGGCCTGTCTTCTGCCTTGGCATACAGATGCCCCTGCATTATGTAACCGAAGGGGTCATCTTCCTTGATAACATCGTAACCACCGCGACCTGAGAACTTGTTGGAGAAAGACCACGGGCTTGCTGACTTGATGTCCCAAACCTTTTCTTCCCCGTCTATATCCAAGATTACATCTAGTGTACCCTTCACTTCTTGACCCGCAAGGTCAATGGTACACTGACGCTGTTCGTCTACAATCTTTACGCCTGTAGCTTTCAACACGAATATAGCCACAGCCTCAACCAAATCACCCATGAGGAAACGCATGATGTCGTTATAGGCAACATCTTGCTTCATCCCCTGCTTCTCTAGCTGTTGCTGACACAAGGGGCGTCCCAGCCCTGACATGCGTATGCGATAGTCCCCACGCTTTGTGAGTTGCTTACGCAAGGCATCCTTACATTCTTCACCAAACTTTTCTATCAAAGGTTCGAGGCGAGAAGAGTCTACCTCTCCCCGCCCCGCCTTTTGCAGAAAGTCTTGGACTTCTACAAGAGTAAGCATGATTAACCTGCCAGACGACTGGCTAAGTCTGCATCATCCGCACTCATGTTTGCTTTGTTTGCCTCTTTGAACTCGCCCATAACAGATTCGTTGTGGCCACGAACAGTGTCAGCAAACTTCTTCATCAGGTCTTTATCATCATCAGTGATGCTAACCTCTTTTACCAAAGACAACTTAGGTGTCCAGTAAAGTACGCTACCCTTCTTGTGCTTTTCAGTGGACATCTCGACCACTGCTTTTTGCATAAGAATTTTCTTACGGGTGAGGTTGTTCTCAATGAAGTCACGCACAGGCATAAAACCCGAACGCTTAAAGTACGCCACAAATGCCATACCTTCGATAGGAGAAGGTGAGCCATCAGCAAGGGTTGCGTTAGGCGCATCCAAGATACCATAGATAACTTGGTTACATGCAACTGACTTACTCAAAAGAAGGCGGGGGTCATCCGAAGACAGACCTTCTTCTTCTTGGCGTGATAGTCGTCCGCACTTGTTGCCACCTACAGAATCAGGAAAGTCCCCTGACATAGAAGGCTTTTGCACAGACTTAGCCGCGAACTTACGCTCTTCGGCATCCCACAGTGACCACTCGTATGTACGCATGAGTGGACGAATGTTAACTGACTCTGCATACACAGGAGCGTTACCATTCCAGATACGCCACGAACCACGCTTGAGCGGTAGGCCATCATCTGTTTCTGTATCGTAGTTAATAGTCAAGCGGGGCAGTCCCATCTTTGGTGCGTCACCGTCCTCAGACTTTTGACCGCTTGCCTTCATCAAAGTTTCGGCATCATCCGTATCGAATGCTGCTACCATATTGTCTAGTTCGTCATTTAGTGTTTGGAGTTCTGTTCCCATGATGTCCTCTCTATGGGTTGGAGTTGTATAGCGATTATACTTCTAATATAACTTCGGAGTCAAGCCAATTTTTACCTATTTTTAATTCTATTCCTATAGGCATGTCATAGAAGACCCCGTATCTTTTTTGTGCTTCTTCATTTATCATTAGCATACAGCTAGATAGCACGTCAACACATTTCTCTTCCTCACCCGGATAAACATCTAGGACAATAGAATCGTGTACGGTATTACAGATAACTGACTTCATTTCTTGGCGGCGCATTTCCCTATCCAGCAACACCAAGCCCATCGGAAGAAGGTCAGCCGTGGCAAATCCCTGCACAGGGTAGTTACATATAGCAGTGCGGTCTGTGGCCGTACCCCAATCAGTCCACCTAGCATACGGAAAGGCATACTGCCGCCCTGATGGTAACTGGATGTACTTGTGCATTACCGCATGTTTTTGCATACCGTCTTGCCACTCAGCAACCTGTGCATACTTGGTCTTGAAAGCGTTGTAATATCTTTTCTGGTCATCAGTGCCACTGGTGCCACCGTACAAGGGTTTGAATGTGTGCGCCTTGGCTTCTTGTCTGGTACACCCGATAATACCTGCGGTGATACTGTGTACGTCTGTGCCTTCCTGCACATCAGACATGACTGTCTCGTCCCCCGCAAGAAAGCCAGCAACCCTGAACTCCAACTGCGAGTAGTCCCCTTCTAGGATAGACCCGCCCTCGAACCTACTTTCCACGGCACGGCGAATCTCGAACGTGTTACCCCGTGGCATGTTCTGGAAGTTTGGGTTGCGGCTGGATAGTCGTCCGGTTGCTGTCACACACTGCATAAACTCTGTGTGGATAATACCGTTGGCATCCATGTTGTTTTCCATTCCTTCGAGGAAGGAACCGACATAGGTGCGAACCGCACTGTACCGTATGTACGACTCAGCAAACTCGCGGGCTTCACCTCGTAGGCTAGACAAAACCTGTTCCAAGGTTTCCTTGTCCGTCTTGAAGCCAGCCGCCGCAGTGCTGTAAACATCACGGGGTATGAGTTTGAAGCCCGCTACCTCACCAGTCGATTCGTAGCGCACTCCCTTGCCACCACAGGGCTTGCAGATTCTGATAGCCTTACCTAGTGTCCCGTCCTTCTTGCGGGCTGTGTAGCGTCCCTTGCCCCCGCAATCGGTACACTGACTGCCCTTGGTCTTGTACAGCACGTCTGTCTCGTTGATTACGTACCTGTTGAAGTCTTGACGGGACATGCGGGTTCGCCGCTTGGGCTTCATACCTGCACCCCGCAATTCCATCCCCAAGTTGAAGATGCTTGCCCAACGGGACTTGTTGCGTACGGCGCAGGAGTAGAACAGCTTGGAGCGGTCATCTGCACTGGCTAGGTTGATAGGGGTATCCCCCATTGCGTTCGCGGCGAGTTCGGTTAGCCGCCGCTCTAGGGTGAACAGTTCGGTCTGGTACTGTTCTCTGATTTCGTCTAGGGTTTGTTTATTTACTTTGATTCCGTTCTGCTCCATACGGGCAAGAACTTTTGTCATGTCAAGCGACAGACGCAAAGTGGGCAAGAGAGTCCGGTTGTTCATTGAATAGTTCCTCAAATGTAGTGCCAAAGGCTTCGAGTTGTGCAAGTGCTACTTGCTCTGTAGATAGTACATCGGCAATGCCGTATTCTTTAATCACATCCCAAGGAATGTCATAAAACGTTTTACCTTCCTTGAAATACGGTGTGATAACGTCCTTCTGCTTTTGTACGTCACTATACTTTTCTGCAAGAGAAGCAAGTCCCAGAGGCCATCTCTGCGACCTCGCCAGTATATATTCCGAAACCATCGTGTCATAGATATGTCCCTCGTATGTAAAGCCACATTCACGTAGCCAGTTTAAGTCAAACTTAAAGTTTTGTCCAATGATAACGTCAGCGTAGTTGAGTGCCGTTTGCATATCTTGGGCGGCACTGTCCGTGGGTGGCTCAGTGCTGTGGTAGTAGCAGTCGTAGAATACCCGCTCCTCGTTTAACCACTTGTAACCTATTGAAACCAAAGAGTTTCCAAAGTAAGGCAGGGGTGTTGTCCTACCGTTGGCACGTTCTTTGTGCGTGGTCTCCACGTCTAGGGTTAGTACGTTCATTCCATTTCCCCAAATATCTTACCTGCAAAGTATTTGGCTAATATTTCTATAGAAGCCTCGTTAAACTGTGGATACCTTTTGCGCAAGCGTTCATACTCTTCTTCGTATATGCGTTCTAGTATTTCTTCGTTCTCGTGATTGCTCATTAGTAATACACTCCTCTTTGCACATCGATGTGGCTTGTAAACATACCGTGCCACCCGTTAAGTTTATTTTTTGAAATACAAATGTGTCGTACCGTATTCTCTTCTTCTGATGTTCCTGTCTTGCCAATGCCTATGATGACATCTGCTTCACCAGCCTTACCTGTACGCGAACCATCCAACATAGCATAGTCAATGAACTGACGGTCATGTGCCTCGAAGCTGGCCTGACTGACCGACCATACCATAAGTTTGTTACGCTTGGCAATCTCCCGCGCAAGCACATAGGTTTCCTTGAGGCGTTCGTCACCACGGTTGAACTCACCAGCAACCCTGAATTTATCTAGCTGGTCACAGAACATTACATCGGGTTCGTTTAGCTGGGCATAATCATTTAATTCATCCATAGATGTACCCACAGAATCCATGACAGTCAGGTACGGTTCTATCTCTTCGGCGTACCGCATCTTGAGTGTGTCAGATTGTTGACGCATCTCTTCACGGGTCAGTCGGAATATTGACTGTATAATTCTCAGCTTGATTTTTTCAGCAGGTTCCTCGTTAGCCCAATACACCACCTTTTGCTGTCGCCGTATGTACCCTGCGGCAATGAAGGCACAGAAGGTGGTCTTGCCTACCTCTGGACGGGCAAAGATAATACCAAGGTTGCCCCTATCCGTTCCTGACAAATGTTCGGACAACAAGTCCCAATCAAAAGGGAAGTCGGGTTCGCCTGTCTCCTCTTCCATTAGTTGTTCAAAGCCTTTGTCCATTTCACTATAGGTAGTTTTGTCCGACATCCGACCATCCTCTACCATATCAATTAGGGTCTTGAGTTCGCCAAAGTGTTCGGACTCCCCTGTAAAGATTGCTATAGCTTTCTCACCAATCTGCCGCGCACGGTCACGCACCCAGAAGTTACGCACAATGTCCATCTCTAGGTCACCAGCATCGGACATGTGGGTGGGTAGGTTGTCAACTATACCGTACAGTTCTTCCATAGCCGACAGGGGCGTGGCAGGGTTACGGTCTGCAATGATTGCCGATAGCTGTCGAGGGTGCAAGGTCACATCGTACTTCTTATGCCCGTGTGTGATTGCATCGAACACGGTAGCGTACCGTCCCTCGAACATGTCACGGGTAACAATGTTCTTTACCCGACCATAAAAGTCCTTATTTAGTATGTAGCCCAGAACCTGTAGTTCAAGGGACGTATTTTTCGAGTGTTCGTTCTCGTTCATCGTTGTTCATATCCTTCAAATCTTTGTTCAATACAAGCAAGCTGGCGGGCATGTGACCCTGTAGTTTTCTTACCAGTTGCAAACCTTTTGCTGTTGCGTCTTTATCCAACGCCACAATTACTTTATCATATCTTTTTAGGATAGGCAAGTGGCTGTCCAATAGGTTAGTACCCAGCAGGGCTATCCCCGAAAAAATATCAGATACACAGCAAGCACTAGCACAATCTTCCAAAAGAATAGCGACACGTCCTGTGCCGCAAACGAAAGGATAACCTGATTTTCCATATCTCCACCATTTTGGTTTTTGGTTTGTTAGGGTGCGACCCGCCGCATCGATAACCTTGCGACCATCCTTTACAAGATAGACCACACGGTTCATGCGAAAGTCGTAGCGAATGTCTGCGCGACCTTCTTGGTACGCAGGGTAGGCATTTACTTTTTTTACGTAAGATTCTGCCGCGTGTTCGCGGGACAGTGCCACGAAAGTATCGGGCAACTCGAAAGACCCCGTGTGAATGTCGGGTCTTGGTGTGGGCTTTACTTTGGATAGCAAAGGATGGTAGGGTGCGTCTTTCCTGATTCGGAATCCTGTCCGACCGCGAACACCACAGTCAGCGTGAAAACAAAACCACAGGCGTTCACCACCCGTGTCACTAACGCTAAACGTATTCTTTTTGCCACACGCAGGGCAGTCCATACGCAACTGACCTTCGGGTGCAATAGACAAATCTGCAACGTAATCTTTTATCCAAGATGTCATGTGTGTTTCCTTTCATGGCAAAACAGATACGCTAGAAATTATTTTCAGTCAAGTGCATTTTTGTTGTTGACGTGGGTTGACAAAACTGATACCCATTAAAGAGAACAAACCCTATAGGTAACCCTACTATGAAAAAGATTAATAGAATCAACCCTATAGCTAAACAGTTACCTAAGTTTGGTAAGCAAGTAATACCTGACAAAAGAAAAACATTACAGGATAAACAGGCAAAGAAAGAAATGTATGATGCCAAGACCGATAAAGATACTTGAACCAACAAAACCTTACAACATGATGATTAAGGTTAGTCAGTTTGAAAAACTAACTGCAATAGCAGAACACATGCAAAAGACAAGCCTAGAACAGGTAGCAGTAGCAGACATAATCCGTGACGCTATAGATGTTTACCTGAGTGCCATCGAGGAAGAAGATGAAAACTAATTTGAAAACGCCCAAGCTAAAAGTCGAAGTCATATCCCCTGCCGAAGGAAGGTGGGAAGTTCTTGTACCCGCATCGTCTGTGAGATTGGGGGAAACATCCCGCGAACTTGTCAAGTCAAAAGATTGTGTAGATTATCTGCGGCTTGTCACTGCTTATGTGGGAAAAACTGAAAAAGAATGTAAAAAATGGCTTGACGCAAACGAAAAGAACGTGGTAAGAATAGGCATACCTTATGAGGTTGCTCCTTCCCCATAAGGTTGCTTTCATGTTGTTGTGTGGAAAGCAGGGGTGGCATTGATTTGTCGCCCCTGTTTTTTTTTGTTGACAGGCAACATTTGTTTGTTGTATGGGTAACTTAATGCAAACAACACAAGGACAAAGCAGATGAATTATAGAGTAGTATCTTGGGAAAAAGATGAAAGCATAAAAGAAGTAAAAGTATTTAAGGTTTGTTCTAGCTTTCAAGAGGCCAGTACATATGTGGAAGATTGGAATCATAGCGAATATTACTTGAGTACACAATTCAATGAAGATGGGTGGCCTGACTATATATATTTTATTCAAAAGTTAAACAACAAAGGCGAGTGGGTGGAATACGACCAATTTGACTTTGAGGATGATGGAGGCTGTTTGCACGAATTAAATGAACATTGTCTTAAAGAATCTTATGAAACGCAACGGGCATCTCCTAGATACTACACAACACAAGGACAAAGCAGATGAAAAAGAAACTGTACAACGTCAAGATTGACCTGACCGTTTGGTATGACCGCAACTTTGAGATTGAGGCGTACGATGAACTAGAAGCAGAAGTAAAAGCGCGTGAGATGGCAAGGGAACAGACCCAGCACTTGATTGGTGTTGACATAGATGTGGAAAACGATGGTGGCTGGGCGTATGGTGACCAAGACTATAGCACTGCGTATGTGGAGCTAGAAGAATGAACTGCTGGCATTGTAAGCACGAACTGATATGGGGCAGTGACCACGACATATCAGAGGAAACAGAAAACTTTAGCATCCTTACAAATTTGCATTGCCCTAATTGTGGATGTGATGTAGATGTTTGGTATCCAAAGCGGGAGAATGATGATGACTAGGAAAGAGTTTTGGGAGTGGATGGAAACTTGCCCTGCAAAAGAAAACGCTGACCCATCAGGTTGGTTTCTTGCTGATGACATGGGTGATGAATGTCGTGTATTCTTTTACTTTGATGGAGACGAAGATGAAGTTTGACCCTGATAAAACTTATGGTGCAGTGGTTATGGATATGCCAATAGCCGTAGTGGATATGGAAGCTGATGATTATGTCCGTAATGAGGATGGAAGCGTCAAGCTGTTTAACATTCCCAACTATGACTATTCATACATCTGTGATGACGTGGATGTGGATTACTTAGAGGAAAGGAGTGAGTAAGATGATAACGCTCAACCTACCACCGAAACAAGTCAACGCGATGCTAGTTGCAATGGACTCTGAGATTGATTATACATTTGAGATGGGTGGCAGACCTGATTGGGAAACATTTCCAGAGATTGCCGCACTGCTAATGGCATACTATACAACACGTTGTAAATTTGAGGAGAACCAAGATGCCTAAGCAATGGACAGCATACGTTACCGTCTACCACACCTTCAAGGTAGAAGGTGACACATGGGATGAGGCGCATGAGGATGCAATCCATACCATTTGGGATGACCACATAAAAGATGTTGAAATTAATCTAGAGGAAAACCAAGATGCCTGATACACCAACAATATACATAGATGGCGAATACTTTCCCGCTAAGTGGGAGTGGCACGACAATGACGTTGTTTCACAGTGGGTGCTGGTAGCACTAGAGGAGAATGATGATGATTGAACAAGACCGCAAAGAATTGCTAAAAGTTATTAATATTATAAGGGACATAAATACGACTACAGATGAAAAATGTCCTATCACATACAACCAAGTGTGTGACCTAGAACAAATAGAATGGATACTGCGTAGGGTAGGTGTGTTCCGTAAGGTTGATGGACACTGGTCTGACTATGCGTACGCCGAAGATGTACGGGATGACACCGATGAAAACAACTAGGTGCAATGATTGTGATGGGGAAGGCAAGATAGAAACAGAACGTGCTTGCCCCGACCCAATACGCGGCGGCGAACTTGTCGGTGCAATCGAAGAATGCCCTACCTGTGATGGTGAGGGTGAGGCAGAAGAAGATACTGTAGATTTTCTGCGGATAGCCCAAGACGACTTGCGGGATTGCAGGGGTCTTGACAGTACAGCAGAATATGTGGCTAGTTTATTGGAACAACTTTATATGCTGTGTCCGTACACTAGAAATGATATCAACTTACAATGGGATGACATGAAAAATGGGTAAAGTAAAAGATTGGTTAATTGAAATGCAAGAAGATGCCGTGTGTATGACCCGTGAAGAATGGACAGACAAACACGGGGAATCTGTGATAGAAGTTTACGACAAAATACATCGTGAACTAGACATGGCGGGGCAACAACTCGATTTTTTTACGAGCATCAACTAACATGTTTCAAATCATAGGACAACACAACTGCGTTTACTGTGAGTATGCCTGTAATAAGTTAGACGAACTGGGCGTTCCGTATAAGTACAGACAAATAAACAAACCATTAAAACGCTGGTTTAGAAAACGGGGAATGCGAACTGTTCCCCAGATATGGCTTGACGGTGCGCACATAGGCGGCTATGAAGAATTGATAAAGCACTTGGAGAAAGCAAATGTACAAACCACTTCCTTACCCAACGCCTGACGTTGACCCACGCCTGACAAATGTTGTCTCGCAACTAAAAACATTGCGCAGACAAATCGATGACGCCGAATGGAATGACAAACCCGTGGCAAAAGCCAAACGTGACAAATTATCCACGCTAAAGAAACTGGTAAATGCGGGCGTACTATGGGAGCCAAAATTTTGACAAACCAATCACGACAAAAACCTGACAAACCGACCACGCTATCCCGTGATTACCCCTGCAATACGTGCGGTGAACCCGCTATGGTAGTTGAGCAGGGCAGGTTCTATTCTTGCCCAAAATGTTATCTAAAAAAACAAGGCCACAAAATAAAAGCACTTGACCACGGGGGATATTACCCGTAAAGCTTGTTTTATTACGCACAACAAAACAAGGTAACCAGCCATGAAAAAGGCCGACATAAACAAGCCAGCTTTCACCATGTACCCAAAATCCGTAAAGTTTTTGGATAACTACCCGCACAAGGTATTGAAGCAATCCAAAAACAAAAAGCTGTCCCGCGATAAATTACCCGTAATAAAAAAGGGCGAGTTTAAGGGCTATGTTATCTATACTTTGACCTTAGAAGAACGCGCCACGTGTCCGCGCGAATGTTATCACTGGGACGATTGCTACGGGAATAATATGATGTTTGCGCACCGTATAGAACACGGCGCAGAATTAGAACGGCGCATATCATTAGAAGTAAAAGAATTGTGTGACACCTACAAGGGCGTCATTATCCGTTTGCATGTATTGGGCGACTTTTATTCTGTGCAATATGTCGAACTGTGGCAGTTATTGCTTGCCCGTTTTGATAACTTGGCGGTGTGGGGATTCACGGGGCGAACTTATACCAGCGACATAGGGCGGGCTATCAAAGCAGTAAAAGACCTGTTCGGTTCGCGGTTTTCTGTTCGGTTTAGCAATGCACCTGACATCAAGTTTTCAGCAAATAGCGCAGATTTATATAAACCAGTAAAGGGTGAAAGCGCAGTATGTCCAGAACAAACGGGGTTATCCGAATCTTGCGCGGATTGTACGTTTTGCTGGGCGGCACCTGATAGGCAAGTTTTGTTTTTGACGCACTAATGACAAATTGACCACGCCAATAAAAACTTTGGGGCTGTCATGTTACTTTCGGGCGGGCTTGTCGGGCGGGCTTGGGTGCGGTGGCGGCGGGGAATCTTTGCGAGTCGCGGGGCGGGATTCCATTTTTTTTGGGGACATTTTTTGCTTGCACTGTTGCCGGGCTTGTGTCTTTAATAATCGGGCGGCGGGTTGCCGCGTAACATTAACAAAGTTAAGGAAAGTAAAAATGCCGTTAGATATTATAACAAATGATGACCGTGTTGAAATCATGGGTGACCGGATGCAACTTATACATCAGGACATAAACGACATAAGCATATATGAAAAGTTTGGTGCAATCCGGCGGGTGCCAGTCGAAGCGATAAAACCCTATGAGAATGAACCGACCATATCGGAACCTGTCCCGATGCCAAACTATTCCGCGTTAATGAACGAAGCCACGGGTGATATTCTGGATACCAGACCCGTAGCAAAAAGCTATAACCTTGTTCCGCATGATGGTTTATTCCAGCAACATGCGGGGATGTTAGATGCTGGGGAACTTCCCACCAACAATGTAGAAGTACACGATAGGCTATATGATGGCGGGCTTCGTGCGCACCGTACCATTTACTTTAACGACCTTGAAAAGCAGATAGGCGATTCAACCGACCTTGTGCGATGCCGCGTCGATGTTTTTAACAGTGTGGATATGTCGTGGGCTTTCCAAGTGTTTAGCGGGGCGTATCGTGACCTGTGCCGCAATACTCTTGTGTTTGGCGGGCAAAAATCATACCAGCAAAAAGCCAAGCATACCCGCAATCTATCGCCAACCGCTATGCTAACCAAGGCCAGCAACGGGCTTGAAATGTGGACTAGCCAAGGCCAGCAGATGCAAAACTGGGCAGGTGCCAAAATGACCCTCGAACAGTTTGGGCAGATATTGGGTGAGACCATATGCAAAAAGAATACTCTTGCCAGCAATGCGGGGCAGGGTTCGCAGGTTAATGAAAAGCTTATGAACTATCTTTTGCATAGGTTCCGCGAAGAACAAAAGGAATTGGGTTCGACCATGTGGGCGGGTTACAATGCTTTGACGCATTGGGCAACCCATACTAACGAACAATGGGAAGGCGATGACGGGAAGGTACGCCAGTCAGGCACCAAAACAGGTAAAACCCATATGGTTCAACGAAAGCGCAACGATGACGTGCGGGCAATCTTGAATAGTAATTCTTGGAATTATCTAGAACAGGTTGCCGCGTAAACATGGAAGCACTTTACGTAATTTATCGCACTATGACTGTAGTGTTAATTTGCCTAATTATCTGGGCAGTGTTTATTCAATAACGACATAGGAAAGGAACGAAACCATGTCATTAAATACCAAAGGAATACCAGCCGAACTAGCCGCAGAACTTGCCAACCTTGCCAACCGTATTGAATTGGCGGTACGGGCAGATGAACGCCAAAAAGTTGCCAGCAACATTGCCACGGGTGCCGCTACTGGCATGCACGGTGAATCCCTCGAACCCGTCAAGCAATCGCGCAAGCTTTGCCGCAAGGAACAGGAACTGATTGTCATGTTAAAGCGCGGGTTTCAAGCCGCACCAACCTTGGCGGGCAACCTTGGCGTGTCGAAGCAATATGTTTATGCCATGATTCATAACCTCAAGCGCGATGGTATGAATCTGGAAATCCGTAATGTTTCAGGAACGGCGGCACGATACCAAAAGATTTATAGGCTTGCCAAGACTGGCTGACCTGTGCTTATAATGACGGGCGGGCAGGTTTGCCCGTCCAGTTTAACCAGTTAAGAGAGTAGGAAATAGGAACCATGGATATCAATATTTTCGCCCATACCCAAGAAGTACCCAACCGCGCCAAGGTAGGTAATGCCGTAGTGAATGCCAAGCGCACTAAGCATAAAGGCTTTGACGTGTTCAAGCTTTTTGGCACCAATCAGGATGGCGCACCATTTGAAATCAACATATTTTTGGACAACGGCCAGAAGATTGCCCAATCAATCGAAGTAGCGGGCGAGTACGGTAAAGCAATCAAAGCGAACCCAGCTAACGGCTATAAGGTTGCAACCACGGGCTAACCAGCCGCGAACAGGTACCCTTTCCCGCTGGGGTTTATCGGCGGGTTACCTCCCTTAACTTGCCCCCGTCCATTGTGGCGGGGGTCTTTTTATGTGCAACCCGTTAATATTCCGCGCGGGTTGCTGTTATTGCTGGGCTTTTTGTCTTTTGGGTGTGGTGCGTGATGCTATGAATATGTAAACCGACAGGCCGCCCCCCAAGTTTTCACCTCATCAAAACCATGACAAATAGGTTACGCGCGGGTGCGCGGGCGGGTGTGTCTATGGGTTCGGGTGCTTGTTGCTGGGGTTTGGGTGTCCGTTTGGGGTGCGTGACGTTTCGGCGAGGTGACAAAAAAGATAAATATTTGGCTCGTGCGCGGGTACGCGAGGGACACCCCACCCCCCCGGCATTTGCTATGCAATCTCGACATCATTTTTGTATTTTCAGGTTATCGATATGGGTTTCCCGCGAACCCGTAGTGTACCCCGACGCTCCTTACTAGGAGATTTACGGAAATTATTCGGGGCCTACAAAGGATTTCCCGCGAACCCGTAGTGTACCCGGTGTGTATGGGGGTATATCCCGGCGGGCTTAGGCCCATTGTACAGTCGAATTTCGCATTTGTCAACCCTTTTTATTTTTTTTGTTGACACAAAGGTTAAATACCCTTAAAATAGAGGGAAGTACGGAGGGAAACCTGCATGTTCGCGGCGTTGATACTGATATGTTCGATAGGTCCTGCGCCAAATTGTGTGGAAGCCCACGATACCCGTGGTCCATACCGCACAGAAGAGGCGTGTGAGGCCCGTGTGGGCGAAATGATACGCGATGTAGCCTTCTTTGTACCCCCACCCTACGAAATTATGTACAAGTGTAAGCAAGTGACAGGTATCTGAGATGAATCTTCTTCCTCAAACCCCCAATCGCAAGCCCGCCCTAACCGAAAAACAGGAATCCTTCTTGGAAGTCCTGTTCGAGAACGGTGGGAATGTCCACGCAGCAGCCGAATCAGCCGGATACTCCCAGAGTTCCGTGTCGTGGCTGCGCGAACGCCTTGCTGATGAGATTGTAGAACGCACCAAAATCATGTTGGCGGGACAGTCCCTAAAGGCCGCGAACAAGTTGGTGAACCTGATAGACACTCCCGCCATCGAACGCGGTGATGACCTGCGTATGAAGGCCGCTGAAGCCATCTTGAACCGTGTCGGGCTAGGTAAACAGGAAACAGTCAATCACAACGTACAGGCAGTCCACGGTGTCGTCCTGTTACCCCCGAAAAAAGAAGTAGTCATTGATGGGTAAACCCCGCAAACGTGTCCTTGTCCCGCCCGACCCCGCGACATTGGACAAACCCCGTGGACCGGGGCGACCCAAGAAAGACCCGAACCAACCCAAGGCTCAGTACAAGATTTCTGACAGGGAACGTGCGCGTCGTTCTGTGCAAGCCAAGTTGCGTAATGCAAAAAAGGCCGCTGCCAGTCAAGAAATAAAGACCCAGACAAAAAAGAAGAAGGTCAAAAGGCTAAAAGAGTCTGCAAAGAAAATCGAAGCAGCCCTCAAGGGAAACAAGACACGGGTTGTTGACCAAGGTGACCTAGAGCATCTGCCCGGAGCCGTGGAAGATTTGGTGGATGGCTCTCCTGTCATCTTCAAGCCCAACCCCGGTCCCCAAGAAGACTTCCTTTCTGCCAGTGAGCAGGATGTCCTGTATGGCGGCGCAGCAGGGGGAGGAAAAAGTTTTGCCTTGCTTGCTGACCCACTTCGGTATTGCCACAACGCCAATCACCGTGGCCTTCTTCTAAGACGCACACTCGACGAACTAACCGAACTCATCGACAAGTCCAAGCAGCTATACCCCAAGGCGTTTCCCGGAGCAATCTTCCGCGAGGCAAAGTCCACTTGGGTGTTCCCGTCTGGGGCAACACTCTGGTTCACGTACTTGGACAGGGACAAAGATGTCACTCGTTTCCAAGGACAGGCGTTCAACTGGATTGGCGTAGATGAAATAACCCAGTACCCCACACCTTATGTATGGGACTATCTGCGTTCTCGCTTGCGTTCCACAGACCCCGAACTCCAACAGAACTTGACCATGCGCTGCACAGCTAACCCCGGTGGTGTTGGCGGCTGGTGGGTCAAGAAAATGTACATCGATGCCCACGAACCCAATATGGCGTTCGGTGCAAAGGACCTAGAAACAGGAAAAACTTTTGTGTGGCCAGACGGTCACAAGAAGGCAGGTCAGCCGTTGTTCTACCGCAAGTTCGTTCCTGCGCGGTTGACTGATAACCCCTTCCTGATGGCAGATGGCCAATATGAGGCCATGCTTCGGTCACTCCCGGAAGTCGAGCGTAGACGACTATTAGAAGGGGACTGGGATGTAGCGGAGGGAGCCGCCTTCCCGGAGTTTTCACGGGTGCGTCATGTGGTGGAACCTTGGGACTTGCCAACCAACTGGCCCCGCATACGTGCAGCCGACTACGGCTACTCTAGCCCCTCTTGTGTCCTGTGGGGTGCAATCGATTGGGACAACAATATCTGGGTCTATAGAGAATTGTACGTAAAACACTTGACAGCGGAACAATTAGCTGATAAAATATTAGAATGTGAGGAGTTGGACCCACAACCACATTACACAGTCCTTGACTCCTCATGCTGGAATAAAACCGGATTCGGTCCGTCCATAGCAGAAACTATGATGCGGGCTGGTGTTAGGTGGACTCCCTCAGACCGCAACCGTCTTCAAGGAAAAATGGAATTACACAGGCGGCTTGCTGACGACCCCTACTCTAACGAACCACGAATGCGGATTTTTTCTAATTGTAAGCATATAATCGCACAGCTATCGGGCATTCCACTCTCCAAAACAAACAGTGAAGATGTAGACACCAGAGCAGAGGACCATGCCTACGATGCGTTGCGTTATATGGTTATGACGCGAACCAGCGGATATACTTCTATACATAAACAGTTGCAAGGTATCAAAGACCAAGCCTTCCAACCTTTTGACCAGACCTTTGGATACTGATGGCAGAACTCGACCCTAAAACCGCAACTCTCCGTGAGGTTGCCCAAGCCTACGCCAAGAAGTCTGGGCGTGAAAAAACCTTTATGGGTCCGGCTTTGCAATTCTTCAAGGACATTGCAGACGAACCCGGTTCGGCGTTGCGGTTGTTTGAGAAGGATGCCGAAGGAAACACTCTTCTTTCCAAAACGTTTAAGGGTAGCGAAGACTCTTCTACAGTCAAGACAGCTATGCAAAACCTTCGCCAAGTCGGTTTGACACTGAAAGAATCTGTAGGTCCTGATACACCAGAGTACAAACTGCTTCCGGACAAAGCACCCAATACCGATTTAAACAACCGTATTTTTGGACGCAGCGAACCTGCCAAGGCTCTATCTGAGGTTGCTATCAACCCTGACAAAGCAAAAATGAGCCAGTTGTTTGCAGGGGTGGCAAAATACCTAGACGACCCTAAAACACGTTCTACTGCACAAGCCATTATTTTTAATCTCAATACGGGTCTCCGTCCCAATGCTGCCGCTGGCTTACAGGTATCTGCCTATAAGCCCGATAGTGGCGCAATATACATCGAAGCTGAAACCAAAGGTGCCAAAGGTCGCGCCGTTAATATTCCCTTGAACCCTATTGCAGATAGTATCCTACAGGAAAACCTAGCTGCGGGCAATAAAGAAAATTTCTTTGTCAAGCCAAACGGCAAGGTTGTCACATCTGCAGACATGACAGATTTGCTAAAAGATGTCAAGGTAAAAGATATAGCCTTCGACGCATCTACAGGCAGATATTTTGACACCCTAGCACCTGCAGGATTTAAAGGTAAAAAGGGTTCGTCCCTGTTGCGTAACATCCATGCTACTGTGGGACAGTCAATCGGCGTAGACCAAGACCGACTCGCTTATCTGCAGGGTCGTAGTTTGAAGTCGGCGGGTAAGAGCAGCACAGGCGAACTAACAACCTATCAGCAAGCCTATCCGGGTGCTGTTGGTGAGGTGGACCGCCAGAACGCTAACATGTTTGCTACCTTCTGGGGTGAGGCCGCTGAAGAAGCCGGATTTAAAATCACATCCAAGATTCCAATGCCAGAAACCCGTATCACAACCCAAACCGCTGGTTACGAGGGCTATTTCGACCTTCCGGTCCGCGAAGAAGTGCCGACCACAGCTAAACCCACTGTGGCCTCTCCCGCTGAAGTAAATCCCGCTGCACTAGAAGAAATGAAAGCCAAGGGATTTGATATGGATAAGTTTTTAGAAGGGGCAAAAGAAGCGTTTGGTAAACTGCCCGGCCCCGTTAAAAAGTCCCTTGGCCCTATAAGTATAGGTTTAACTGCAGCTACTGCTGCCTCTACAGTTTCTGAAGTAGAAGCCGCAACAGGCTCTTCTACTCTTGCTGCTGTTGCTGGCGCATCAGAGTTTGGCCCTATAGGATATAGTGATGTTCGAGATATTGCTGCTGGACGGTCAGAACCAGACCAGTTCGGTACCACACCAGCTAGTCGTATAGCTGCCGAAGAAAAGGCGGGCTTTATTGATTTAGGACGCAACAGGGAACCTGAAGCCAACCCTGCCGCTAATCAAGGCTTCATCCAATCACAACCCTAATCTGGGAGAAAAAAGATGCCAGACAATAATTACAATTATGGCGCATCGTACATCATGGCCTCATGCACAACTTCTGTGGATGACCAAATGGGTGCGGACAAGCTATATCGTGAAGGTCTTGAGTTCGATACTCGCGCCAAGACTGATGTCTTGACAGAAGATATGCCAAAGAAACAGACGAAAACGACTGTGGATGCTTCTGTTATGCGTATGGCCGAAGAACGCGATTACTAAAATCAGATGTCAGAAGATAACTTTCTCCAACCGGAAGACGACACCACTGTCGGCGTGATGAACCCCGAAGAGCAGATGCCCGGACTTGCTGCCTATGTTAAAGGCAAGTTCGACGATGCTGAAAACGGACGATACGCGCACGAGCAGCGGTGGCTACAAGCCTACAAAAACTTTCGCGGTATCTACGATTCTACCACACAGTATCGTGACTCCGAAAAGTCCAAGGTGTTCATCCGGATTACAAAAACCAAGGTGCTTGCAGCTTTTGGTCAGATTGTGGACATTCTGTTCGCAAACAAGAAGTTTCCCCTAGTTGTGGAATCCACTCCCGTACCCGAAGGTATCGCGGAGTTTGCCCACATGGAAACACCCTTGGACCAAGCCGCCCCGCAGGAAGACCCCTACGGGTTTGCCGGGGATGGACGGGAACTTGCTCCCGGAGCCACCGAAGCCAAGGCTTTCTTGGGCGGTCTCGAAAACGAGTTGGGTTCGTTGCCCCTCGCAGAAGGTCCGGCACGTATGGGCGAACCACAAATTAGCCCTGCACAAGAAGCAGCCCTTCGTATGGAGAAAACTATCCACGACCAACTGCTAGATACCAATGCAGTCAACGTACTTCGTAACTCTGTGTTCGAGTCGTGCTTGCTAGGTACTGGTGTAGTCAAAGGCCCGTTCAACTTCTACAAGCGTGTCCACAACTGGGAACGCAACGAAGAGGGCGAACGTGAATACTTACCAACTGAAAAAACCGTTCCACGGATTGAAATGGTCTCTGTGTGGGATTTCCACCCTGACCCCTCTGCTACTAGCATCGACGACTGCGAATATGTTATTCAACGTCACCGCATGAATCGCCAACAGCTTCGCGCACTTATCAAGCGTCCGTACTTCAATGCGGAAGCAATTCAAGAGTGCTTGGCTAAAGGCCCGAACTACGAAGATAAATACTACGAAGACACCATTCGTGAGGATGAGACTGAGCCGTACTATCAGGGTAACCGCTACGAGGTTCTTGAGTATTGGGGTGTTCTCGATTCTGAACTGGCTAAAGAAGCCGGACTCGAAGGCGCAGAACAAATGTCTGAGTTCGACGAGGTTCAGGTTAACGTGTGGGTGTGTGGCACTATGGTTATACGCTGTGTGTTGAACCCCTTCACACCAGCCCGTATTCCTTACCAGATGTTCCCGTACGAGGTCAACCCCTATCAGCCGTGGGGTGTTGGCGTAGCTGAGAACATGGAAGACGCCCAGAAGCTTATGAACGGTCACGTTCGTATGGCTATCGACAACCTAGCCCTAGCTGGTAACCTCGTCTTTGACGTGGACGAAGCAAGTTTGGTTCCCGGTCAAAACATGGACATCTTTCCCGGAAAGATTTTCCGTCGTCAGTCGGGTGTGACAGGAACAGCCATCAACGGTCTCAAGTTCCCGAACACAGCAGGTGAAAACTTGCAGATGTACCAGATTAGTCGGCAGCTTGCTGACGAAGAAACGGGCATTCCGTCCATCATACACGGACAGACAGGCGTTAGTGGCACAGGACGTACCGCTGCAGGTCTTTCGATGCTGATGGGTTCTGCGGGTTTGTCTATGAAGACAGTTATCAAGAACGTGGATGACATGCTCTTAAAGCCGCTAGGTGAAGCTTACTTCCAGTGGAACATGCAGTTCAACGAAGAAGCAGAAGACATCAAGGGCGACCTAGAAATCAAACCACGTGGCGTAGCCGCAGTTATGCAAAAAGAAGTTCGTACACAGCGTCTGACTTCCCTACTGCAAACGGTATCTAACCCTATGCTGGCTCCGTTTATCAAGATACCGAACCTGATGCGCGAACTGGCGATATCACAGGACATCGACCCTGATAGCCTAGTGAACGATGCCAACGAAGCGCAACTCTACGCAAAGATGTTACAAGGAATGATGGCCAATGTACAACAAGGAACAGGCGAAGATGCTGGGGCCGCTGCTGGCCCAGCCGGAGATATGGGCGGGGTTGGAGGAGTATCTCCTAACCCAGAAGGAACAGACGTTCAAGGCTCTGGTAACGGCACAATCGGAGTCGGAACTGCGCCAAATGCAGGGGAAAGCGGCTTTACTGGAAACGCTCCTCAAACTTAAACAAAATCACGAGGCAATAGTTAAGAATGGTTGACCGCATTGACATAGGAATGGATGATGATACAGATGGGACAGAGACACCCTCGTTCTTTCAAAGTCAGCGCGTCATCTCCCCTACGGAGTACGGAAGCAGCTTTGTCAACTTCTATAACACGTCTTTGGGTCTTCCTACTTTGGAAGAGGAAACAGGCATTGAAGTTGAAACGCCCGAAGTAGAGTTGGCCACCCCCACAGTACGAGATACAACAACGGGCGGTGACGACTTCCAACCTAACATCCTAGAACAGACTGCGTTCGGTACGGGCGACCCTATGAATGAAGTCGTGTTCGGTACGGGTACAGGAAACTTCGACAGCTACTCTGACTACCTGATGAGTGGGACCGACGGTAAGTTTAGCGACAGGGTTCCACTGGTGCAAAATGTTATACAGCCAATAGCCGAAGGTAGATACAGCGACATTAAGTTTGGTGAAACTGCCAGCACAGAAGTAGAGCAAAAAGCAAAGTCAATAGGTACGGGTATCGAAGAAACACCTAGTCGCCTAGAACGCCTTGCAAAGGGAAAGCTAAC
>Ga0208899_1000250_pt1 | contig 36666 bp, 64 predicted proteins | sample VirMetDEL_Nov_24_FD_184518 | JGI IMG/M metagenome (GOLD analysis project Ga0208899, IMG submission 184518) | Aqueous microbial communities from the Delaware River and Bay under freshwater to marine salinity gradient to study organic matter... | ecosystem: Environmental > Aquatic > Marine >... | reverse complement strand
AGCATAAGTATTTGATGGTGTATCAAGTGATTGTTTTAAATTTCCATTAACTGCAAATGTGTTTGAGTTACCAGAACTATCTGTACCCATAGCACCAGAGTTTTCAAATTTTAAATGAAAACCATTATTACCCCAAGTGAGACCAGATGGTGATTTAAATTTCCAAATACCTGATGTAGAATCTGTTTCACCGAATGATGTGTGAGCAACAGCAGTTCCATCTACAAATGAAGCATGAGATATATAACCATCAAAATAATGACTACCACTATAAGAAGCTCTACCTACTTGCATAGTTTCACTATTAACTCCTACATTTGACCAAGATGCTCCCTGTGCAGGTAGATTTAAACCAGAACCTCCAACATTTGTAAGAGTTTGTAATTCTCCATTTACATATACTTTTAATCTATCAGCAATGGTAGACTCATCAGTATCTGCTATAAAATGAAAATGATACCAAGCATTATTATCTCTAAATAATCTGTTAGCAACAGAATTCATATTACCACCACCAACACCATTAGCACCATTATAAATTCTTAATGCACTATCATGTATTGCAAAAGCTATTCCTGTTCCATCTGCCCAACCATTAGATGTAGAGAATAAACCTAATGTTCCACTTGTAGCACTTAATTTAGCCCAACAAGAAAATGTAAATTTTTTAGTGCTTGTTCCTGCTGTTTGTGTTCTATATAAAAAAGATGATGCCATAATACTATCCTAGTTAAACTGTCCAGAGTTATTAGCTCCTAAATTAATTGTTATTGTAAATGCTCTATCAGCAGTTTGACCTTGAGCATCTGTAGCTCTCAAAGTAAAACTAAATGTTGTATCTGATGTTGTGCCACTCTCTGTACCACTTATCACACCTGTGGATGTATTTAAAGATAAACCACCTGGAAAAGTACCAGAGGTTTTAGAAAAAGATGTAGCATTTGTTGCAGCTACTGTAACTGATATTGAATCTCCACCAGAAAAAGATCCTAATGATCCAGCAGCAGTTGTCCAACCTGGAGCATCTGATACTGTTAGTACAGCAGATGTTTGTACTGCGTTTCCATCTGGATTTTCAATATATAATAAATAAGTTCCATCAACAGGTAATGTAAATTTAGCAGCGATACTTGAAGCTGAACTAAATGATACTTCGTCTGCAACTGTCAATGCACCAGTAGATGAATTGATAGCTGTAACCAAAGGTACAGATACAAAATTACCACCTGATATTGTAACTGTAGTTTGTGTGTTCTCAATTACAGATGGATTGATAGATGAAAATGTTGGTCTTGTTTCACCTTGAATAGTAACAGAGCCACCTAAAGAAACACCAGAGCCATTAATAGTAATAGCAGAGTTAGTTAAAGCACTATTAGGTAATGTGCTTGTTGAAGCTCCTGATACTAAATTTGCTAATGTTCTTGCTTTACTCATAATTACCTTGCTGTTGCAGGAACATTATTGCTCCCAACTATTGATTGACCAAATGCCATGTAAATAATACTTCCTTGATTTGATGTAGTATCATTAACTCTCATTTTAAATCCATTACTTAAAAAATCCATTAATGTTACAGTTCCCTCTGCTGCACTTAAATCTGGGTGTACATATTTATCAACTGCATTAAATGTATTTCTTTTGTTATCTACTAATACCCAACTATATGAGCCACTATCATATCTTTTGTAAATTACAAAAGCTGGTTTAAATCCTGTATAAACAAATGTACCATCAGCATTTCCATTACCAGTATAAGAACCAAACTTGCTATAACCAGTTTTTGTTGAAAACGCATACATAATATATGTTTCATCATTAGTATTTCCATTTGAACCAGTACCTAAAGTCACTACTGTACTTGATGGAGCTGTATCATACCATGGAGAAGCTGAAGTATTTTGTGCATTTGTTGCATCTAAAAATAATTCTTTTGTCCAACCTAAACCACTACTTCCTACAGACCATTGTCTACCACTAGCCAATCCTTTAATAATTACAAAATCTGCTTTTGCACCAAGATGATGTGGTATTGTATGACCTGCTGTTCCATTACCAATAAATTTAATAATAGAAAATCCTGCTGTTGTATTTACCGAATAAGAATATGCTTTACCAGTTCCTGAACCTGTTGTAGTTCCAGAACCAGTTGTTCCTGCTTTCCAACCCCACCCAACAAATGTATTACCATTAACAGCAAAGTCAGCCTGTGTTCCTAATACATAACCATCTGCATTAAAAGCTGTTACACCTTGTGCATTTGTTGCTTCTGCTGCATTACCCTCTGATTTTAACTGTTTAGTTATACCTCTCACACTATCTGTTAAAATATGTGAGTAAGAATCTGACCGACACTTTGTCCATAACCAATCTGGCTGAAATCCTACACCAGATATTGTTTGTGCAGAACCATTGCCTGACCAAAGAGAAGTATTAAAATAATCTCCAGATTTATTGATAGTTGTGTATGCCATGATTAAAATATCTCCTTGTAATTAGTTTCTTTGCATGAGTGTAACGAATGTAAAGCCATTATAAATTTAATCCTTTTGTTGATAAAGCAGTATAGCCTGTTGGTACATCATATTCAAATATTCCATTACCACTTGCGTTAGTTCCTGCACTAGCTACTGCTGTTGTTCCGAAGTAGCCATTGCCGAAGTTTGCTTGTATTGTTGAAGAAGAAGAACTACTGTTGTCAGACCAAGAAAAGAAATAAAAACCTTGATTTGTTGTTGATGATGCAGGTATTGCCATACCATTTGTTCCATTTGATGGATTAGCAGAATTTTGCCAAACACCATTTTTAGAAAAATAAATTTTATTATTATCGCCATCATAAGCAATTCCAATTATATCATTAACTGCATATGTTGAACCCCATGAGGTAGTTGAAGTACCATTGGTATCAAATTTACCATTGTTTCCATCATAATAAATTTCGTCTGTACCACCATTTAATCCATCTGTATTAGATGTTGCTATTTTTCCAACTAATCCTAATCTCATATTAGAGCCACTTGTCCATTTATGTTCTGAATAAAATTTACCACTAGACATTCCTAAAGTAGTTGTGCAATGAGCATAATTACTACTACTACTTTGAAGTGTTGTATTTCCATTTGAGAAGTTTCCTGCAAAATATATATTATCTAAAACATTCCAATTAGCAAATACATTGCTTGGATTATCTTCAGTTTTTGTAAGTGTACCACTAACAGAACTCCAATCATTAGAATTTGGAGAACTATCTGTAATTGTATTACCATCTTTTAAAATCCAAAAACCATTCGTTCCATAAGTAACTGATGGAGAAGTTTTAATTTTCCATTCTCCAGTTGTTGCATCTGTTTCTCCAAATGCTGTTGCGTCATAAGCTGTACCATCTATGAAGTGAACATGGCTCATAGAACCACTAAAAAACTGTGTATCGTTATAACTTCTTTTACCTATTTCCCAAGCTTCTGTAGTATTCACAAAACTATTTGCACTTGAAGATGGATTGGTACTTGCTAAAAAAGAAGTTTCTCTTACTCCATTAACATAAAGTCTTAATCTATCTCCTGCTGTGCTATTAGTTGTATCCCAAGTTATTACTATATGATACCAAGAATTAACATCTCTAAATACTCTATTAGTTTCTTTTAGTGCGTAATAACCACTAGAATAAAATCCAAGAACTAAATTATCTTCATTATCAAAAACAAAAAAATCATCATTATTACTTGATGTGTCATCACAACTAAATAATCTTTCTTGTGAACCTAAAGCACCTCTTTTTACCCAAAAAGATAATGTCCAAGTATTTCTGTTTCCATTACCACTAAAGGTTTTTCTTATTGATGTATTAGCCATTAGCAAATCTCCTTGCTTGAGCTATTGATTAATGATTTGAAAATGTTATCCATTAGTTAAATTGTCCTCCACCTGTTGCACCGAAGCTAGAAGTTAAGCTAAATGCTCTATCAACTGTTTGTGCTTCGGCATCTGTAATTCTTAAAGTAAAATTATAAGTTGTTGGTGTAGTTGAACTACCACCAAAATCACTTGTTGTTATCACACCTGTAGATGAATTTAAAGTACAATTTGCTTGTGAGGCATTTGTTAATACAGATGTTACTTCAGAAAAAGTTATTGAACTATCAGAAGAACCTGCAACTGTTGCTACAGTTCCTGAAAAATTACCAGCAATCGTACCTAATGATCCTGCTGCTGTAGAAAAACTTGGAGCAGTTGAAGCTGTAATAATATTGTTTGTTGATCTTCCAGCATTACCATCTGGATTTTCAACTCTAACATAATAATTGCCACTTGCTAAAGTTACATTAACTGAAAGTGTCGTTGCGTTTGTAAATGAAACTGTATTAGAATTTGTAATAGCACCTGTTGAACCATTAACAAATTCAACAGAGGGTATTGAAACAAAGTTTGTTCCTGTAATACTTATTGTTGTAGCTGAAGCTGGAGCAATAGTTTGAGATACATTGGCTACTGTTGGTTTAGTTTCTGCTGCATCAATCCAAGATAATTGGTTTGTGCTTGAACCATTACTAGCTAAAACTTGATTTGCTGATCCAACTGATGTTGGTAAAATTAAAGTGTATGATTGTCCAGCAGAGTGAGCTGGAGATTGTATTTTAACTCCATGAGAATTTTGTGAACAATTTAAAGTAATCTTACCATCTGCTGAAGAACCATCTCCTCTTGCAGTTAAACTATTAGCTTCTACTGTAGCAGTAGTAAGAGTTTTACCTGCCATTGTTGTAGGTAATCTTGCATCATTTAAAGTTCCTGATGTAATATTTGATGCAGCTATACTTGCTACATTAAATGTTCCAAAACCAACTATATCAATAATATCTGCTTGTGTTGCACCAGTTGCTAATACTACTGATGTTCCTGAAGTTACAGTTACATCTGTACCATTAACTAATTTAACACCATTTAAATATACATCTATAAATCCTGCATCATAAGCAAGTGTATTGCCATTATCATCTGATCCTGTAAATGTAGTTTGATTTGCAGAAGCTGTGTATTTAAATCTTGCAGATGTTCCATTAACTGTAGAACCTGCTGCTGCCCAACCAGATGATTTATAAACTTTTAATTCATTTGCTGTAGTGTCAAAATATAAATCACCCACATCCAAAGAACTACTTGGTGCTGAACTTGCAACTCTATATCTTTCACCAAAACTATTAACACCAGTAATATTTGCTGCTGTTGTATTAACATTTGATATTGAACCAGCTACAGTATTAACATTGGAAATAGAACCACCTACATTAGTAACATTAGTATTGTTAGATGCTACTGTATTAATGTTAGTTGAGTTACCAGCAACTGTATTTACATTTGCTATTGATCCACCAACATTTGTTATATTAGTATTATTAGATGCAACTGTATTTATGTTTGTAGAGTTTCCAGCTACAGCAGTAATGTTAGAATCATTATTTGCAACTGTTGTAATATTAGAACTGATTGCAGCTACTGTTGAAACTTCTGTAGCTTTAGGAGTTAATCTATGAAAAGTGTAAGTATTTAATGTTGTAGTTGTTTCTACAAGTACACCAAATCCTGCTGTTAAAACTGTAGAACCACATCCAGTTATTGTTACTGTAGAACCACCTACAGTTCCACTTGATATACTAACAGTTCCTCCAGAGGGTGTTCTTGTACTTGATATTGCTTGTATTGAAACGATTGTTCCTGCACCATCATTTACATCTGGATTTGTATTTGGAAAACTTGTTTCATTTGCTATAGGAAAAAAACCACCTACATCATCTACTAAATCTATAACTCTTGCATTGATAGCAGCAGTTGTTGCTATGAAGTCATCACTATTAGACCATGATTGACCAGAGTTAATTAATTCAGATGTATCTTTATTTAAAAATCTAGTGTCAGATGCTGATGTTGTATAGAAAGTATTATTGTCTGGTGTATGAGATGCTTGTTCTGAACTTGTAACTATAGCTGCATCTGCAATCTTACCAATCGTTACAGCATCATCTGCTATCTTTGCAGTAGTTACATTAGTATCAGCTATCTTTGCTGTTGTAATTTGTGAGTCTGCAATATGTGCAGTATCAATACTACCATCTACATAATGTTCTGAATCTATACTATCATCTGCAATCTTACTTCCATTAACTGCGTCTGCATTTATTTTAGCAGTTGTAATTCCATTGTCAGCTATTTTAGCTGTTGTAACATTTGCATCTGTAATTTTTGCAGTAGTAATTGCGTTGTCTGCTATTTTAGTTGTGGTAACTGCATTAGCATTTATCTTTGCTTCTGTAACTGCATTAGCATTTACTTGTGATGCTTGAACTGCATTGTCAGCAATCTTTGCATTAGTAACTGCATCATCTGCAATTTTAACTGTAGTAACAGAACCATCTGCTAATGTTATAGTTGTAACAATTCCAGTTGGAATTGAATTACTTGTTTTAGATAATATACCAATATAAACATTTGAGATAGAACCTGATGTAAGAGTTCCAGAATCAAAAGTAACATTGATTGTTGTATTAGAAGAAAATGAAGATGAAGCTATTGTTCCAACTAAAGTATTAGCTGAATCTATAATTTTAATTCTTCTACCTGCATGATAGATTGCACTTACATCTACACCATTAATTGTAAAAGAAGTTGCTGATGCGTAAGCTGCTGTATAAGCACCATCACCATCACCATATTCTATCCATTGTGCATCATTGAACCACTCTCTAGTATTCTTCATCAATGCTCTGATTGCATTGTTTAGATTAGAGGGTAGCATTCCTTCTGCAACAGAAATACCATTTAATGATGTGTTACTAGCTTGTGTTGTTGAATAATCTTTTATACCTGCCACTTTATTCTCCTATGAACCAAGCAAATGCTTTATTGTTTTCTTGATTCTTTTCGTTAATCAATGCGTTGATAGCTTCTTCAATTTGTCTTTGAAAGAACTCTTGAGTTTCAAAACTGTATCTCACATTATCTATATCACTTTTATCTGTCATCTCAAGCCTGATCTTGATGCAACAATATCTATTCCTTGTGCATCTTTCCAAGCTCCTCCACTTGGTATTTTTACATTAAATTTTACATATCTTCCAGATTGTCTTACTGGATTAATACCTGTTGTATTCATACTTGAAACAGATGATTCTGTACTACTATCTGCTAGTTTATCTCTAGTTTTTATAGTTACAGTAGCTTCAGCATCTACAATAGGTCTTACACCTATTATATTTGATCTTGTTCCTGGAAACAACTCAATTTCTGAAGTTTCTATTTCTCCTACATTTGCAGTACCAGAAAAGATAGCTGCTTTAAAATTATTATCTATTGCACCTAATAGTAATTGTCCTCCAGACCAAAAGTCAGTATCTAAAGCAATATTAATTTGATCCAAGTTTTGAGATATAATATCCATTAACTCTACTGTATATGCACCAACAAACTGTGAAAATATTGTACTAGCATTAGCTTCAGCAGTTGACCATTTTTGTGTAGCATAATTGTAAATTAATATTTTATCACAAATACCTGTAGTGTTAGATGTATTAGAAGCTGAAGGATATAACCACATAGCAAGTTGATTAAATGGATCAACAGCAGCACATATTCTATCAGCAAATGCTTTGTTTAAATCTACATCAAAAAATCTATTTACTTTTTCTGCACCTATTGAAATAACTTGATCGCCATTGATTTCAAAGAAACCATCATCTGCATAAAAGAATACTCTACGATTATCTTGACAAACTGTTCTACCATATACTGCACCTCTGTTAGGTGATATTACTGATAATCTAAATACTGTTGCACCACCCACATAGTCCATACGAACTATTTGATTTTGTCTAAACACATAACCAATCTCTCCTGATGTTATGTGTGTAATCTGTCCACCTGAACCTGGTAGGTCTTGCAAGTCTGATTGTTTAGTTCCAGGCGACCAAGTTCCAATATCATTGATACCTGACCATTGTATTCTATTAGATGCGTTACTATGATTTCCTGTAACTAAAAAATCTCTAATAACTCCTGATACTCTAAAGTTAGGTAAAGTACCACTTGTTGTAATAGTAGATAAATTTGCAAAATTAGTTGATGTACCCATTAAAAAATATTGTGGAGCATCTACACCATTTGTTGCAATTATATAATTACCAAATTGTGTAAAAGTCCAAAAGTCATCATTAGAACCTGTAAGACTTCCTTTTCTTGAAGTAAAAGTACCACCAGCTAATTGATATATATTTGTGTTTGTAGAAACAAAATTAAAAACTGTATTTGAATTATCTCTAAATGAACCAGCACCTCTACTATCAGCAGCAATATTATTTGATGAATAACTTACTAATGATGGAAATCTTTTATAGGATTGTCTTGCAAAATAAACATTGTTAGCAACATTAGCACCAGGATTATTATGCTCTGGTTGGTCAGGAAGCCATTCGCCAAAAGGTACTTGCATTATTCTCCTATTGGTTATTATTTGTTATTGCAACATAATTATCATTAAAAGAACTTGCTACAGTTACATCTGATCTTTGTTGTAATGGTGCATTACCATATTGATCTTCTCTGTCATTTCTCTCAAGTCTTTCAAGTGCTGTTACATATTGTTGTTGCCATTGTTGTACCTGTCTTGGTTCAATGCCACCTAAAAAATTAGCAGCATGATATAAAGCACCATATAAATAAATTGAAGGATGATTTGATAAAATATAATTTGATGTATTAGTTGATGATAAAGGATCAAACTCCTTATAATAATTAATTGTTGCTGTATATGTAGATGCTGGTGTTGGAGCAAATCTAAAGTTATCTCCTAATATTGTAAATGTGCTTGGCATACCAGAAGTTGAACTACCTTTTATTTGATCCATTTGAGCTGGAGTAATATATTTTAAAGCATATTTAGTTCCACCTTCTACAATATACATATCTCTTAATTGTAAAAATCCTGTAGGAAGTGCAACTGTTTCTGCATTAATAGTAAATGAAGCATCTGTTGCATTCATTTTTCTTATTCTTAATTTTGAGTTGAAATCTTTTTCAGCCAACACTATAAAATCTTCGGCTATCTCTGATGTTAAATCTGTTCTATTTAACCAATTTGCTATTGATGTTTTTAATTCTGTGTATGTAGATAAAGCCATTATATATTACCTTCTGCTGTTTTGAAATATCTAAACTCTGTTGAATTTAGTTTTTTCTTTAATATTTTTTTTTGTACTTCTGGTGGTAGTCCAAACCAATTATTACTTCCATTATACTCATTTGCCCAAACAGATAAAGCAATAGTTGGAATACTAGCCACTCTCTTTAAATCTCTGGATTTAGAATATCCATCATTTAAATTAAGTAATCTTTTATTGTGTTTAAGATGTGGATCAATATTAACTTCTTCCTTAACAGCAATTTTACCTTCCATGTCATCTTTCATGTAGGTAGTTTTATTTAAACCATCAATAGTAATATCTTTTCTCATCTTCCTTGTCCTTTGTACCTAGTTAGTTTTTTTTGTCTTTTTTCACTTTTGTTCAAAGATTTTTTATGAACACCTGGTCTTTTAGGTGGTTTATCTCTTGGAACAAAGTGGACAAACTTTTGTCTTGCCACTACGCACTCATTTCAGTTACATAGACATCTGTAGATGAACCATGAAATACTGCAATCTTTTCGCCAGGTGAAACTTTTAATATTTCTATTTCTCCAGATGGTAATAAAGCTGATGTTGCACTTGCAGTAGGTGAAGCACCTAAAACAAAATGGAAATTAGCTGAACCAACTATTCTAATATATTCAGTTTGTGAACCAAATGCACTAGATGCTGCTGAAGAATTATTGGTATTAATTTTTTGTGTAGCACCAGGTCTTAAAGCATAATTATAACTCATATTTTTTCTCCTAATTTTTTAGGGGGGAAGTATCGCTAGACAAGATCCCCCCAGTTAGTATTTATCTTCTTATAACAAATGTCACAAGTAATTTTTTAGCTCCAGTAGAACCACCATCTGTAATTAATTCAATAGTTCCATTTTCTTCAACTCTATTAGCAGCAGTAGGTTCAGCAGAATCTACAGTACCAGCAGCAGAACCAGAGTGTGCAACTGTGATTCCTCCACCAGTTACAGCAGTACCACCTATTTCAAAAGAAATAGCTGCGTTGCCACCAGAAATTGCACCTTGTAAAGCAGTAATAATTTTAATTATTTTACCACCATCAGGTACAGCAACAAAAGTTGATGAAGCTGTTGAAATATCTTCTATTTCAGCAGTTAAAAAGTAATCGTTTAATGTTCTCATTTTTTATCCTATTTATTTGCTTCGTTCCGACTTCAAAATAAATCTTCAAAGACCAAACAAAATTGTTAATTGATTGATGGGGGATTGCTCCCCCACCAGATTAAGTATTATGAAGTAGTTAAGTCTGTAACTAATCCACTAGCTTTTTCGTTTCTTGACACAAGAGTGTACTCTGCCAACATAAATCTCTGATCTGCATCAGCAGTTTGTGCTGGAGTTTGTAGAGCAAAATCTCTCAAGAAAGCAACTGCCCAGTAGTCCATCTCTAATACAAGAGCATCCTGACCTTTTTTAGCAGCAGTAGCATTTGCACCTCTGATAAATCGGTTTGGAGCAACTTGTAGAGTTCCGAAATCTGACTCATATACATCAATAGAAGTAACTAATCTTCTATCTTCTGCTTGGTCAAATCTAGTTGAACCACCAGTAAAGCCAGATAGTTTTTGTTTATTGAAAGCACCAACCATAATCATGTTTGGATTTCCACCTTCATTAAAGCATGATCTCAATACACCTTTTAACTGATCTTCAGTAAAAGCTCTTTGAGTTCCATCTGTTCTAGCAGCACCATTTCCAGCACCAGAACCACCAGCACCTGCATCAACATTGGTTTCAATCCAAGTTTGACAGCCACCTAGTTTTCTAGCAGTAGAAGCATTACCAGCAGCTTTTGCTACATTAGATAAAAGAGCAGTTTCCATATCTCTTTTTAATTCTTTTGCAGATTTTGCTACTTGATAAGCTAACTCATTGTTTCTACCAGCAGCAGTTACAGCATCATTTGTTCCTGATACTTGAACAGCTTTTGTAGAAATTTGAGTATGGTTTTCTTCTTTAGTAGTTGCACTCAATGTAGGGTAACTAATCGTTGCACCCTCAACTGCATGGTTAGCAGCAACATCTGCTAATGCATCTGTTTGCCATTGGTGAGTAGTTTGTGTTGCTTTTTCTTTAGCAACTCCAGACATAAAAGGTGTTTCAGTTGGTGATATTGAATAAATAATATCTGCCAAATCTTCTCTTATGCCGACTGTTTGGTATGTTTGATATACAGCCATTGTTTATCTCCTTATTTAGGTTATTGTTTATAAATAACGCATCAAAAGATCAGTTGCGTCTTTTGGACTTCCTGACTTTTTCAACGCTCTAATTTGATTCAACCTAGATTTAGAGTTTAATTCTTCTTTAGTAGATTTTGTGCCTGACTTAACAAACTTACCAGATGGTCTGATTTTTTTAGAAACTAAATTAGGTTTAACTTCTTTAGATTTCTTATAACCCATTCCATCCATAATCACATCAAACATTCTTGAGTCATAAATTCTTGAAACATCCTCATTAGAGAATCCTTTAGAACTTAAATAACTAACAATATTTGATTTAACTGTTGCACCCTTTATTGGGTCAGCTATCTCTGGATGTCTTAAGTGAAGTTTTCTTTGTTCTTCTCTTAATATTTCCTGAAATTGAGTTTGCTGATGCTCTCTCAATTTTTGCTGTGCATCTTGTATCGTATTTTTTCGTTTCTGAATTCTACGATCAATCTTTGCAGCTTCAGTTGGATCTTCATCCCAAAGTTTATCTAGTTCTTTGGAATTCATATCGTTGTTAATTTCAGCATTCAAAGTAACTACCAAAGAGTTTAAATCATCCATCTTTGTTGAATACTGTTTTTTAAGACGATCTTCTTCAGATTTTAGCTCTCTTTTCTCAATCGCTATTTCTTCAGTCTTTCGTCTATAGTCGGCATCTTTTTGATAACCTGCTTTTAATTCTTCAAGGTCAACATCAATCTTTTCACCATTAACTGTAACTTGGTGTAGATTGGTTGTTTGTTCTTCAATCGCATTTTCATCTTCTGATGCTTCTTCTTCGGCTGGAGCTTCTTGAGTTTCCTCTTGTTGAGCTTCAGGTTGTTGTTGAACTTCTTGATTATCTTCAGCTTTCGCTTCTGTTTCTTTCGGTTCAACTGGTGTTGCTTCTTCTTGTGGTTTGTTGATAACACCTTTGGTGTCCATCAAACCTTCAATATGTTTAGCAGCACCTTGTACTGAACTATTATTCAGTAAAGGGTTTGAGTCAGACATATAGTCCTCCATAGTTAAGCTGTCTTACGACTTGGCTTATTCTAACCATTGTGGTTAAAATTTTGTATTATCTTGTTGTTTTCTAAAATCTTCTAATTGTTTTGAAGCAAGTTTCCCTGTTTCAATAACAGTCTGAAGATGTTGTTCTACTTTTCCAACAACATTATAAGCAATCCAAAGTTTTTCTCTGGTATCACTTTCTTTAGCACCAGTTTTCTCAAGTAGTGCTTCAGAGTAAAGTTTTTTTAGAGAATCAACAGCCTCTATAAAAATTTTACTCTCCAGTATTTGTTTGGCTTGGTTGGATCGGCTGATCTCCTCCGATCTCCTTGCCTGGTCTTTGATTTTCATCTAGTCCTTGTACTTGTTTGCTGAACATATTAGCAGATTGTTGTGCTTTTTCAAGAATCTTGGATTGATTAGCCATCATAATCTTATCTAGGTCTGCATCAGCTTTTATTTTAGTAGTATCTAGTTGTGTATTATATTTTAAAGCTATTTCTTTTATCTTTGCTTCAAAATCTAAAGCCATTTCTTCTGATTTTTGTTGTAGCTCTTTGTATTTTAATTCAACATCAGCAATTTTTCTCTTATTCTCTGCATCAATTCTAGTAAATTCTATTTTTTCAATAGGAGTTAGAGGTGGTGGTTGAGGAGGTGGCATCATTTGTTTGCCTATATCAGGATCAACAAAGTAGCTTTCTACATTTTTAAGTCCTGCATTCTCAATTACTTTAGTTAAAGTATTATAAATATTTTTTAATGTAACCATAGGCATTTCTTTTCCACCTTGTAATTGAAATGCTTGTATCTGTCTTTCTAAAATACTATTTAATGTAACTGTTTGTTGTTCTTTAGAACCTGTTCCAAGTCCTACAACGATTGATATATTAAATCTATCTTTCCATTCTGTAGGTTTTACAGGAACATACATATTATTAATCATTACAACTCTTTGTTTATCTTGATACTTAACCATTAGTTCAAATATTTTTTTAAATAAATCTTTAACACCTGTTTCAGCAAATATTCTTGCAATCAATTCTGATCGCATTTGTGTTTGTGTCATCAAAGCATTCACACCAGTTGCAGTTTTAGAGTTTAATGTATCTGCATCTAATCCTTGTGCTGATTTTGTAATACCTGTTCTTGCTTCTCTAACAGTATCTAAATAAGATAATAATGGAAATGCTTGATTAGATATTGGTTGAGCTTGTAAAGGTTGCATCACTTGATTCGGTGGTTGTTTAGTTCTAACTACACCACCAGGTCTAGTTGTTAATAGATCATCCATGTTCACCATGCCATCCATAACTGCAACTCTATTATTATTTGTTAGATACATATTATCTAATAGCTGTCGCATTACAGTTGATTTCATTAATTGAATATCTTCAACTAATTCAGAAACTGATCTACCATAAAATCTATGTGGCATTGGTATAGGTGTGATTGTTACAAATGGAATATTATCACATGGCATATTTTCTAACACCATAGAACCATCATCTCCTGCTGAAATTATTTTTCGCAGTTCTGCAATACCATCTTCATCCTCATCATATCTGACATAAGATTCATAAATTAAAACTTTTGTGTTTTGACCTTGAGTATAATTATCTACAGGATATTCATCTACATTTCTTTGCCTGACCATATCTTCGCTATTATAAATATCATCACTTGATGCAGGGATTTTATTTACTTCATCTTCTGGATAACCCATAGCCACCAAGTCTGATCTTGACATTAAAACTTTATGAGAAACGAAATCTGCTTCTTGAATTGTTTTAGCATTACGATCAATTAAAAATTCTTCAGGGGGTACAGATTCAATTTTTATTTTACCAGTTTTTTTAATTCTTTTAATTTTACAATTATATAAAACAAAGTCAGGAGTTTTTATTTCTGAAAGCTCTGTCATACCTTGAGCTTCATATTGTTCTATTACTTTTTCAAATTCTGCTTTAGCATCCTCATCTTCAAATTCTTCTTCTTCAATAATTTCTATTTCATCTTTAGTATCAGATAATGCTTCCTTATCTTCCATTGATAAGTTCTCATAAGTTTCAAACTCAACAGTTTCAGATTCATCCCAATAAATTTTTAAGAAACCATTTTTTTCAATCAATGCGTCTTTGAAAAAATTATATAATAATTGAAAGCCATCATTGTCTTTGTAAAATACATGATTTAAATATGCAGTTGCTTGTTCAGCTAAAGGTACATCTTCAGCAGTTACAGGTTCACATTTAACAACTTTATCGGATGCTGTAAATACTCTTAATAAATTTGGTAAGATACTTTCAATCGTATCAGATACATCAGTTGATACTACTTGTGAACGACCATCTATTTCTGTTCCAAGTTTATCTCCTAAATAATATTCTATAGATTTTTTTCTACCTTCAGAAAGATTACCACCTAAATATCCTAAAGCATTTTCTATGTGATTACCAAGAAGGCTTTTTAATTTTAAATCAAATTCTATTTTTTTATCTGCCATACTAAACTATGTAACTTGTGTTAATATCAATTTGCTCTTTCCAGTTAGTCATTTTGCCACCAACAAAAGTACAACCATATCTAAAAGCATCTGCTGGATGACTGGCAAAGTTATGAATGGGTCTGTTTTTAAAACATTGGTTTTTATCATCCCACTTTTTTTGGTAAGCCTTCAAAGCCTCTACTCCTTGATATGTTTTATTTTTATCAAAATAACATTTAGGTAAGTCTTTTCTAACAGCTTCAATCCCATCTTCAATAGAAAGTTTTGGAGCTATATCAAAAGATATACCTAATTCAAGAGCTGATTCTAATCTTGATTTTCCGAAAGCTCCTAATTCCCTAACTTTTATATCATGTGGAGCTATATGTCTATCATATTTATAAGGTTTGGAGTCTAGCAGGTCAGCATAGAAATCTAATCCTTCTCCAGATGATTCTTCATAATCAATAACTCTAATTTCATCTTTATGCCTTTGGACAAACCAAATAGCTGTAGAGTCTTTTAATCCTAAATCCCACCATGTTTCCACATCTAAATTTTCATCATAAGGTACATCAGTAATTTTATTTGTCTTTTCTAATTCCTCAATGATTGCTCCATAGTATGATCCAGTAATTGCAGCTTGAAATGAACACTCAAATTCCTGGTCGTATAAATCTTCTGACATCATTTGTTTAGCAGAGTCTAATTCATCTTGATCTAGTATATTAGTTTCACTTGCCTTAAACACCCCAGTCCACCAATCCTTCTGCTCTTGTGCATCTTTGTGTAATTTGTAAAAATAATTTTGTCCTTTGGGTGTGCCAATAAAAATACACCATCCCTTTCGGTCTGCCAATGCAGGTCTGATAATTTCTGGAAATATCGTTGGGGATATGCTTTGAGTTTCATCCATGACACAACCATCTAAAAATATACCTCTTAATGCCTGATCGTTTTCTGCACCTAAAATTGTAATCCTTGCACCATTAGGAAAATCGCATCTTAATTCTGATTCATTGAATTTAACAAATGGTATGTTCTTGCCGAAATTTTTTATGTAATCCCAAGCAGTAGATTTACCTTGTTTGAATGTTGGCGAAATAAAGGCATATCTTGGATTAGGTTTAGGGTTGGTCAAAGCATCTCTAATCATGTGATTGATACACATTACAGTCTTGCCAGACCTCCTATGTGCAACAACTACATTAAATCGGTGCTTAAGCATCTCATTGTGCAAAAATTTTTGTAGTTTTCTAGGTGTATATGGAATTGTGATTTCTGCCATTTTTAAATAAAACCCCCCTTAATGAATAGTTCTATTCAAAGTATATTGCAATGGGTTTATTCCTAGTTCTTCAATCATGTAATCGCTAAAGTCATGTGCTTCGTTTAAATCGTTAAAGCCATCAAAATGTATTATGACAGAATTAGTTGATTCTGAAATAACAACTAACGCATTAATCTTTGGTTTATCTGTTTTGAACATTATCGGCTCTCCTTGTTTAGATATATATACCTCCTAACGTAATATACGCAACGCAAAATGTCCTAGAAGGGGACACCCTTTTTAAAACCCCCCATAAAAACTATGCTCTTTCTAGTTAGCAGTGATAACGATCTAGTATCAGAAGCGACTTACAAGCGAATAAATTAAATTATATTAACGCAACAAGTGAAAACAGGCACAACTTACAAAAAAAATTGCTTATATAATGTGAAGGCAACTTTTTGTGTAAAAGTTCAGAGATAGTAGGTCTATCAAGGATATTAATATTGATTTTATTGAATTAATTTAAATTAATCTTTAGACCATTTAACAATCAATGGCTTATTATCAGCATTTGAAAGCTGCAATTTCTGTGCATTGTCGTTGTATTTTGGCAACAATTTAGATGCTTTCCATTTAGTTAGTGCTACTGCTTCCTTAATTAAATGGCTTGTAGCTAGATCACCTTTTCCATTTGCTTTGAAATCTTCTATCGCTTCTCTTAATTGTGTTGCAGTTTCTGATAATAAATAATCTACCCCATCTTGTTTTGCTAATTCGTATTGTTCCCTAACTTTGGGTTTTTTGTGCATTAGCTTTCTAAATCCTTCCCATGATAGATTTAAGTCTTTTAATATGTTTTTAATTCCATTACCCAAAGCTAATTGGCAGTAAATTTGATCTAAAATTTCATTTGTAAATTTAATATTATTCATGTTATTTATCTATTGACAATTATCTATTGACAATATATTAATTGGTTAATGTTTAATTTATACATAATAAAACAACAAAAAGAAAGGTTAATATAATGATAAATACAAATATAGTTAAGAAATGGAACTATGGAAACTATTCAAGTAATAACTATGGTTCTCACTCTTTGGCATTTTCAGACAATTTTGGAAATGATTACTACTTCAGTTATGATACTTTAATCGCTTTTAGAGGTGATGAAGGTCTTGTAATTCATAAAAATAACTGGGGAACAACAACAGGAAAGCATTTAAACTGGATCAACACAGATAAAAAAATAAGAGTTAATTCAGAGGTATTTCAAGCTAAATTAGATGCTTTGAAAGATAAATATAATGCTATTGACAAACAATAAATATAATGCTATTGACAATTAAAAGAAAGGTTAATTATGAATAATAATAAAAATCATTGGATATACTCTTTTGATAATGACAAAAATATATCTTTTGCGATTGCTTCAGTATTAAATGCTTACTATGAAAAAAATTATAGTTTTTTTAAAAGCATTGACGCAATCAGAGCTGTTCACAATTTAAACAAATCAGATGCTAAAAAAGTAATTAAAAAAGCTGATGAATATATAAAAAGAAAGGGGAACTAATGAAAGACTTAAAATGGATGCTTATTTTTGGCTTAACCTTTGTGATAGGTTTTACAAGTTTGGGGATGTATATTTTACATCTTTGGGCGATTGGGGGTTTGCAATGATTAGAGCAATATATTTTGCACTTTGTTATTGTATGGCTATGTTTGGGTTATTGGTTATTACTCAAATTGATTTTAAATTGGGGTTCTTAATGTTCCTCTTATTTCTTGTAAAATTTTTATTAATGATACCAAAATATCAGGGGGAATAATGAAAACATACGAAATAACAATATCTTTAAGAACATATCAAAAAGCATATTTTAAAGCTAATAATAAAAAAGAAGCATTAAAAAAAGCTGATGATTGTATAGATTGGCAAGAGATTGGGGATAGTAATCAAGTACATACTGAAAATATAAAATTAATAAATGAGGAATAAATGACAGATAGAACAAGACATGAAATAGATTTGATTGATAGTGCTAACAAGCACATGACATATGAAAAAAAGAAAAAAGCATTAGAGCAACTTCAGGATTTATTAAAAAACTATAGCTCTGACACCTTAATTGATATGATTATGAAAGAAAGTCAGAACAATAAAAAATGATTGAAGTATTAATTATCGCTGATCTATTATTTTTAAGCTACTATTTATTACAATGATTATATTTAATAAAGCAATACACAGAAAGAAAGTAAGGCTATTTATGGTTTTATTTACAATACTATTGACAATCTTGTCAATATCAGTAATCTTAATATAGAAAGAGAGGCAATATGAAAACATACGACATAACAATACAATATGATGTTCAAAAAAGATATTATGTAAAAGCATCATCTGAACAAGCTGCAAGAAATAAATTAGATAGTTATGATAGATGGAAAAAAGATATAGAAACTTCTCAATCTATGGAAGATTGGGAATACAGAGATACTCTTTAAAAAAATGAATGAAAAGAATAAAAGGTTATTTAGAATACAAGCTAGACCTAGAATTATGTGGGGTAAATACCTTTGAGAAAGACCATGAAATCAGAAAGAGATATGAAAAGTATTTGCAAGATCAACAACAAGCTAACAACGATATTCCAACAAGCGATACAAACGAAACAACAAAGACAACTGATAGCACAGACTTATTGGAATATAAAAAAGGGAAGAAGGTCTAATTGATTAAGTATATAATTATTTTAATCTTGCTGACTGGGTGTTCAGCAAAGGAACTTGACCTTAATCCTACAACAACAATACTAAAGCAACTAATGAAAGGGAAACAATGAAAGAAATGATACAAATAGAAAAGTATGTAGCAAATATTCATAAAAAATTTATGGAAGTAAAAACCACAAGTAAAGATCACATGACTAGAGATTTGTGGTTCACAATGAATATATTAACTATGGCTTTTAATAATTTAGAAAGATGGTCGCAAACAACAACAACACCAAATAAAGCATTTAAGGATTTGATAAAAGCACAATTAAAAAAATATAAAATAAAGTTAAATTAAAGGAGGATAGGGGATCATAGAAAGAAAGGTATGAAAGTGATCCCCTTATCCAGTAATATCTAGATATAGTGTTTAAACTTTTCTATTGTACTTCATCTTGATTTCATTCACAATATCTTTTTCAAACTTATTATTCTTTTCCACACTTGTCCAATATTCAGCGACCATGCGATCCACATCCTTTTCTGAATAATTGTTTTTTCGCATGAAATCAACTAGGATTAACAGGGGGGGGTGCTTAACTTGATTTTTACGATTTCTATCTATGGCTCTTTTGTATTGAAAATTAGAATGCTTTCTAATTTTACTTAATTCATACTTTATTGTTTCTATTGGAACATATTTCTTATTCATACTTACTAACTAGTTATATCTATATTACTAATTCTTTATTTAGGTACATTTCATGTACCCCTATAGGTACATCAAATGCTTATTTGATTAGTTTTATCCCCTTCTTTTCCACAAACTTTTTCCTCATTTTATCCACATATATTTGTTTATGCTTATTAGACATAATCTTTCTTAATTTAAGATTGTTATTTAAAATAGATTGAAAGTTATCATCCCCTCTAAAGTAATATTTATTAGTTTTATTCTTACCCCTATTTTGCCATGTAATATAGCCAAATAATTGTAGCCTGTCCAAATGCCTAACTAATGTTCTTTTGTCTTTTAAGCCCATCTTTTTTAAAAGATAAGCATGACTAGGCACACACCCTCTTTTCGCAGTCTGAAGCCTTGTCAGAAGCATATAGAGGCATTTTTCATGGGAGGTAAGAACCTCATTATCCAATAAAGAATGGGGTACTTTTAAGAATGGTTCTAAACTAGCTTTCATTTATAAATTCTGTAATAGGTTTAAGTTTATCCAATGGGATTGACCAAACAAAAGGTCTATCATTCTTTCCAAAGTTAGTCCAAGTGCCACATTTCTGACAATCTTTTGCTTGAATGTAGCCATGAAAATAAAAAGTTGGGGTATCATCCGATACATAGAAATAATAATCTTCAGCTTTAAATCCTTTTCTTATTATCAATGACTTGTAAGATTTGGAAAATAATTGTGATCTTACTTGAACTGGCTTATCATTAATAATTAAATCCTTACCTTGAAAGTTATTAACAGAATGTGTAAAATACGATTTCATAATTTTAGCCAAAGCCATCTCTGCAAGACAACCTGAAATTGTTTTACCCCACTTTTGATACCTATCAAATGAAGCACCATGACCCCATTGTATATTAGCTTTTAGGCTTTCTGTTTCCCTGACAATCCCAGTAATTGCACCTGATAATATTTCTTCCCAATTTAAATCTACCTTTTCCAAAGACATTTATACTACATACACAATAAAATAAATAAAGCAAATAAAAGTATTGACTTATTTGTAAATAATCTGTAAATAACCAAATCAGATGAAAGAAAGATTTACAGATACAGCTTGGACAGAAGGTGATTTTAACAAAGCAACAAGCTCACCTAGTCAAACAGCATTAAGTAATTGGGTATGGTTTATTAAATATCATCTATCCCCACATTTAAAATTTAAATCAGAAAGACCATCAATAAGTTTTAAAGCTGGTACATTTATCCATGAATGGTTTCAAAACATATTAGTAGGTCAGGCAAAGATTGAAGATGTTGAGCATCATTTTAAAAATCATATAGATCAGTTTGAATTTAGTGAGAATGAAGGTATCAAAGCACAATTTATTTTAAAGTATGTCAAAGGCTATGTTGAAAGACACTTGGAAGCTATCAATGAAGTATCAGATAACTTTTCAGGTTGGAAAATAGAAATACCTTTTTCTGATTGGTATGATGATAAGTATATGGATCAAACATTAAATATTGCAAGTGAAGGTTATATTGATTGTGTTAATGATAATGAAAATAAAATAACAGAACATAAAAATAGGTTTGGTAGTGTCAGAAAATCACCACTCAAAGTAAATAGAAAAGATAGTAATATAAATAGAATTGGGGATTGGGTGTATTCTAAATCACAATTAATAAAACAACCTCAATTTACTCATTGCATACAAACAGCAGTCTATTCAAAACATTTTAATAACAAATATAAACCATATTTAATTTATGTATCAGAAGCTGATTATACAATTTTTACAGCTGATAATTGTTGGGAACTTACCCCAAAAGGTTTGGAATATTTTTTTAGAAAATTCATACAAATAAACATAAAAAGACAAGAACTATTAAGAGCTGCCAATGGTAGCATTAAAAGATTGGCTTGTTTAATTGATGTGGATTGGTCTGAAATTAGAAATTATAAATCTAATTTTATGCTAAAGAATTATGAAGAAGAAGATATGCAAAGGTTGGAGGACTTTTATGAAAAACTATAAGGATAGATATGTCAGATAAATTAATGCAAACACTAGCTCAATTACAAACAGAGAATAGAAAATTTAAACAAGAATTAAAAATTAGAGATCAGAAACTTCTTGAAAGGGATGAAACTATGAAGATTGCTAATGAAGAATATCAAAAATCTTTGGCTAAATTAAAGGATGATTTAGCTTTTAAAGATAAAGTCTTAAAATCATTAAGACCCAAACCAAAAATAAGAAAGGTAAAAAAATGAAGATTGATCCTATCGTAAAAGATATTTTAAATGAATTAAAGTTTAATCCATCTGAATGCTTATGGGAAAAACATGGTGCTACTTGTATGAAGCATAGATACATAGAAATAGCAGGACAAAACAAAGGTGTTTCCATAGATAGTTTAGATGAAGTTGAGAAAAATTCAGCAGAAGGTGTGGTTGCAATTAAATGTACTGCTAGTCTTGGCAAAGCAAAGGTTATAACTTATGGCGAAGCCACACCAAAGAATAATAAAAATGGTTATCCTTATGCAATGGCAGAGAAAAGAGCAGTTGATAGAGCTATATTAAAATTGATTGGCATACATGGTTTTGTTTATTCAGATGATGAAGTGGATGATAAGTTTGAAAATGTTCAAGTAAAAAAAATAGAAGTAAAGCAAGAACCAAAGAAAGACAATATAGATAAAATTTATATTGCTGGTGCTTTAGAAAAAATAAAAAATAACAAAGATAAAAAAAATTCTTCGGTCTTAAGAAGTGATATTGAAAGTCTTAAAACCAGAATAAATCAGTCTATGGGTTGGGATGCGTTCACAAAGACAGATCAATTTAAAACATTTAACGCATTAAGAAATCAAATAACCAAACAAAGAAGGAGTTAGACTATGGCTTTTGAACTAAAAGAAGGCGAAGGTTATCTAAACAGAGATAATGAAAATCCTGAAAAATTTTGGGGATCATTTAAGGTCAGCCAAGATTTAAAAAAAGGTGATACCATCAATCTTACTGAATGGATTAATACCAAAGATGATGGCAAAGTTGTTCATAAATTACAAGAAAGAAAACCTAAACAAGGTTAATTGTAATAGATGGGGTGGTAGTTTTTGTTAAAACAAGCCTCTTGTTTTAGCTCCCTTGATCGGTTAGTTAGCTCTGCCACCCCTTTTAAACTATGGAACTTATAATATTAAATGATGGTCTTTATCATCTTATACCAATCACAAGTAATATGGTTGAAGATATAAAGTTATTTAATGAGATTGATTGTATGGACTTGTGTAATTTATTAAGAATTAAATTAACTGGTTATGTAGATACTTTAAATCTACACATGATGAATGATAATACTGGTGCAATGATGGGTTGTATCTGCAAATAAAATTAAAGGAGTAATATGGGAAAAGACGATAATATAAAATGGATAGACATTGGCGAAAAAATGGTCAAGCAAATGTTAGAGAAGAAACAAAAAGAATATGGAAGTTTTGATAACAACGCATACATCATGGCTAACTTTTTACAATCAGCACTAGAAATAGTTAATGGATATAAGGTTAAAGTACCTATTACAATCATACCACAACTAATGATTGTTCTTAAATTGACAAGAACTATTGATGATGGTAGTGGGAAAGATATATACAAACTAGATACCCATAAGGATATTTCTGGGTACAACGACCTATTAAAAGATATGCTATTAAAAATGAGAAGCAAGGAGGACAATGACTAAAATATTTTATAGTCCTAGAATTAAAGAAATCATTGATTTTATGGCTGTTTATTATGATGAACATGATTGTTTCCCCAAGCTAGATGAGATAGGTAAGGCATTAAATTTAACTAAACAAAGGGTAGGTATTCTATTAAAGAATGCTGAAAAATTAAAGTTGATAAAGTCTGACAATGTTTTCATGCGAAAGTATATGTTGACTAAACAACCTAAAATTAGTAAATTAAAAGTCAACAATTACTATGAGTTGTAAAAAAATATATTACTACGAATTTTCTGCAACTTTAGAAGAAGAATTTGATTCTGTTGAGAAAGCAGCAGATCAAAGGAATGCTAGTGAAAAGGCAGTTGTTAAAGAGATAACTAATAAAAGCCTTCAGCATTCTATAATTAAAAAGGAGGATAGGAATGAACCTAACCAATGAACTTCCTAGATTGTATGGGAAGCTACAAAAGTGCCATAACAATATCATGGCTTCTATTGATAGCAGAATGTGTGTCCATACACTTCAGGATTATGTTGAGTACAGACAATTAGTAAGAAGAATTGTTAATGCTCAAAACAAAGAAGCAAAAGTTATTTACGAAAGATAAATAACCGATAACAAAAACGATAAGAAAGGAAGGCTATCTATGTCTGCAAAAGAAAAAGACCCCAATAAACTAAAACTTGATAAGCATATTGGTATCAAATTAAGAAACAAAAGAGTAGAAAGAAAACTCAATCAAACAAAAGTTGCTGATGTACTGGGTGTAACATTTCAACAAGTTCAAAAGTATGAGAAAGGAAGCAATGGAACAAATGCTTTTATTCTTTTATTACTATCTGAATTTTTTAAAGTACCAGTATCATATTTCTTTGAAGGTTTTAATCCAAGAACATTTGAAAGTAGCATAACTTACCATGACAGATTTCCAGAGATACATAGAGGTAATCAGGTCAAGAATGAAAACTTATATCCTAATCCCAACTCTATGAGTAGTTTAGGTAATAAGATGAAAGATGTTTTCTTGCTTGAAGAAACATTAAACAAAGAAGAAATATTATAACAATCATGTCATTGGGTCAGTCAAATAAAAAGTTTGATTGGCTCAATGATTTAACAATTAGAGATAAAGATACATCAAAATTAGATGAACTAGCAAATCTTTATAATAAAACTAAAGATAAAAAATATTCTAAAGAGTGGTATGTGTTAGTTCAAAAAATTACTAAACAACTTAATTCTTAACTTCATTTTCATAAGTCTTATCATCATCAGCTTTACGCATACATTGATAATGAGCTTTACCTTTGGGATAGAAAGCAACAAAGCTATCTTGGTTGGTCATGTCTTGACCACAATATTTACACTTTCCTATGTCTATGATTATTACTTTTGGTTTCTTCCAGACTTTCTTATGTTTTGGCATAGTTAGGTCTTTTGCCTTTTCTGGATTTTCTTTCAGCTTTCTTTTTTCTTGAAACAGCAGAGGCTCTTTGACTTGCAGACATTGATCTAGCTTTTGCTAGTGGTACACACTTTGGATAATTTTTTCTTTTCTCTCCTTTTGATCTACCACATGGAGGAAAGCCACCACCTTTTTTACGATTGGCAATGTCCACCCATTTTTCTGATGTCCACTTTCTTAAACTCATCTTTTTCTTTTAGTTTTCTTTTTACCAACTTTACCTTTGCAATACTTACTTGCCCACATATTTGCATAAGCAGATGGATATACTTTAAATTTTCGCTTCGCTGCAGCTTTACCAGCAGCACATAATTTAGCCATTATCTAACTCCTTTACAATTTTTAATTTTTCTTCAGCAGTTGCAATCTTTTCTACTAACTTATCTACTTCATCTATGTGTTGTGGGTGTTCTCCAATACCAACACTATTGTTAAAATATATTTTTATTGTTGCTTCAGCTTCACAAATTTGAGCTTCATATCTTTTCTCTAATGCTTTTAAGATATGTTGCTTCATGCACTATGTCTTTTTTGTACCATAAATTTAGCTGTCTTGACAGCACCTTTGTGTGGCTTGTATGCACCTTTCATAAGTTTATATGAACTACCTTTTTTCATCCAATGAAATCCTTTAGGTGCTTTTACAGATTTTTTCATCATACTTTTTTCTTTTTCTTTTTTCTTTTTTTCATAGCTTTAAAATCTGCACCTGTAATTTTATTTCTAGGTGGTGCAACTCTTGCTAATTTTTTTTGCTTTGCACTATATTTACTAAATGGCATAATTTTTTAACCCTCCAACATTCCCATCTAACTAGTAGATACTCCTGATAATTAATATTTGTTTTTCATTTTTTTGCTTTTCTTCTTCTTTTTCTTTTTATCTTTTTTTTTCTTCATATACATAGTTATCTCCTTTTATTTTTACGACCCATATACCAATCTCCAGGTTCATAATTCCATCTTTTACCATGATGACCCCTTATATCAGCATATAGCATTCTAGCTCTCACTATTAATTTTATAATTGACCTTACCATTTTTTGCAAGACCAATATCTAGCACTAAATACATCCTTTGCAGTAGCACACTTGTGTCTTGCTCTAAATGATTTTCTTCTAGCAGGATTAGATTTTTTAATAGTCATATTAGCATCACCATATCTAATAATCTTTTCTTTCCCACCTTTACAGGCTTTGACTACAAATTTTTTACCACCCTGTACTTGTCGTCTAGGTGAATTACATTTCATTTTTGATTTATCTATTGCCATTAATCTATTTTATCAACTCCATCAAAGTATTTATAATCAAATTCTACAACTCTGCAATCATGTTTTTTACGCATGGACTTTTGTTTGTCTGCAAATTCAATAGCTTTATCTTCAGATTGAAAGATTGTATTAGTGAACATCTTATATTTATCATCTTGTTTCCATACCACACAATAAATCATGCTTTTACTTTTGGTTTAGGTGGAGGTACTACTACTTCCTGACAACCAAACTTTGAATATATTTGAAATTGATTTGTTTCTTGTCTGCCTATTTCTTTAGTTTTATCTAATGATTTTTGGTAACCATCTAATAAACAATCATAATAACTATCATATACTTTTGGAAAAGTATGTGGGTCTAAACAAGTGTTGGCTATGGTACTGCACATAACTATTGTTAGCATTATTTTCATTTATCATCCTTTTTATCCTCCAACTTTTTGATCTTATCATTAGCATCTTCAAGGTCTTTGGTTAAATGTTCTAATTTTTGCAAACATCTTTTGTTTGCTGAATCTTTAGATTTACCAGCATCCTGTAATTCTGCAACCTCTTGTTTCAGAATACGAACCTGATCTTTATATTCGTTTATTAAATCTATATTATCAGACATTATTTTTTTTTAAAAGTAGAAACACCTTTGATACCTAGAATTGTAGAAAATGCACCGACTACAAGAGCTTGATAAAACATTGGAAGATTTGCAAACTTGTCAAAAAATATATCTATCTTTGCTTGTATATCTGGATCATCACTAAACACAGACCAAGCTAATAAAAGCAGAGGAATTGAGATCAGCACCAAACAAAATTCGTCTTTCCAATCATTTCTATGTGAATCAATAACAGCTTTTTTAAATTCTACCTCACCATTTGCCATGCGTTCAGCCAATTTTAATTCAGCTACTGACTCTAATTCTTTAGTCTTTCTTCTATTGGAAGCAATAGACATACCAGTTTTAATCATACCTGGAACTAATTTAGATGCTATACTTAACCACATTATGACTTTGCACTCCTCATTTTTCCAGCTAACTTACCTGCTCTAGCTGGTGTTTGTTTTGCCCAAAGTGAGTCTAGCATTTGGAATGATGCCTCACCATAATCTTCTCTATCTAAAGCAGACCACATATTTTTAAATTTAGATACACCCCCTTCGCCTATCTGATAAACCATATTAACAATTACTTCTTTAGCAATATAATTAATATTTCTTTCACCTATTAGTCTTTCAGCAGCTTGTAGTGTTCTGTTAAAATCTTCTTCAAATACTTTTTCACCTTCTTCTTTAGTGTATTCTATATCACTTTCATAATCATCATCAGGTGTTATCTTATGTCCATAAAAGATAGTATCAAATCCTTCTGAACATTTATAAATCTTTGGAACATAACCTTCACATAATTTAATTTCTTCTTTTAGTTCTTCGTACATTTTTTCTCTCCAAGTTTGTTGTTAATCTTATTCTCCATCTCCAAACAAGACCATATAATCTTCTGCATAAACATTCTAGTATTATCATAAATCTCTCCATAATTACACCTCATAAAATCCTTAATGTTTGCAGTTATCACAAGCACAAAGATCACCATCATACCAATGTGTATGTAATTCTTCTTTACAATGGCAGTTGCATTTACAATCTTTGCATTTCTTTTTTCTTTTCTTTTTTGGTGGGAAAAATACTTTATCTAATTTTTCTGACCAAGTATCAAAGAAACCTAAAATTTTGTATATATATTTATCCATCATTCTAATATTAATTTTTTAATTGATTTACTACCATCTATATTATTTTCTAATTCTGCTTTTGATTTAATACATTGGTAAGAAACATTATTGTCTATTGATCTTGAGGCTACTCTTTTACCCTTTAAACATTCACTCATAGACACTTGTATTCTATGTTCTTTAATTTCATTATTTACTATCATTAATAAAGCTACAACTGTTTCAATCATAATACTTTACCTTTGTTCTGACCTTGTTTGATAACATATTTTTGTGTACCATGTTTGCCAGTTTCTACTTCTTTTTTTAAATTTTTTACAAAGTTCATTTGCTTTGTTTTTCTTTCCATGTCACTAATGTACTCAACTATTTTTCTAGTAACTCTTTCCATTTGCTCTAACCTTATCTTTTAAATCTTCAATATCACTTAATGCTTTTTCTAATTGATCTCTTAAAAATTCTATATTAACTTTGTTAGTCATATTCATTTCTTGAGTTTCTTCCATTTTTTCTACAGACTTATAAAGATCCTCTAATAAAAAATGTTGCTCTTGATCTACAGGCACTTGTTCTGATTTTTTAAGCAAATCATTTTCAAACAATTCTCTTGAAGTTTCTAAAGATACTAATCTTGAAGTTAGCTCTGTGTATGCAAATACACCCATAGCTACTAGAATAATTAAACTAACAACTGTTTTCATTGGCATTTGCACAGCAGCCGATTCAGATATGTTAAGTGGTTTATTTTTCATAATCTACCATTATTAATTTTATACCTAATTTTTTTTGTTCTTTTGTAGGACTTCTACATATTCTGTAAGAACCTTTAGGTTTGTTTTTTAAACTTTTACCTTTGTTTGTTTTTCTATAGGTATTTGTTTTTATGTCTAGCAGTTGTATTCTACCATCTTTATCTACTATAACAATATCAAATGGACAGGCAGGATCACAACTTTTTGCTACATAAAATCCTTGTTTTGTTAGATTAGCAATAGCTTCATATTCACCCACCACACCTTTAATAGATGTTTTCTTTTGTCTTGCAGAAATATCTATTTGATTAGACTTAAGACTAGATTGACTAGACTTGATATGCTTAATGCAGCTACGAACCATAATATCTTATATATGTTATTTATTTTTTCATCCATGTGAGCTAGATGATTGTCCTTAATGGTATCAATCTTTTGATGTACTAATTTTAATTCACCTTGTAATTTAATTATGTCTTGAGAATTTTTTTGAGATTGTGTTGGCATTATTTTTGAAACTCTTTAATTAAATTATTTAAATAATCTTTACCAATAGCATCATGTATAATTTTCATTTGATCTTTTGGTACTTTAGAAAAACTATATTCCATTAAATAAGGAACTAAACTTGCATCACCTTGTAATTCTTCCATAGTTTCTTTTCTAGCACCTTTAATAAATTCTTTTATAACTAATCTTTTCATATTAATATCTAAAGATTTATAACCAGTAGAATCTACTAATGCTGATAAACCTAAATGTATTTTAGGAGCAAATACATTTTTAAATGCTCTATCTAAAACTGGAATACCTGTACTTCTGAATATTTCATTGTATCTAAAATTTAAAATATCTAATTCTTTTTCTGCTGAATTTTTTTCTTGTCTAATTGTAACACCAGTAAATTCTGTAAAAACAGTAGATGGTATTTCTTTTCCAAAAATATTTGCACTCTCACCTTTTATAGGTCTTGCTTTATAAGTTTTTCCATCCTCTGATAATACTGCATGAGTTACAGATGTTCTGTCAGGAAGTTCAGCAGGATTAAATATAGATTTTAAATTATTTTCAATAGAATAAAATGGATTTAATTTTGCATTATCTAAATTAGAAGTTTTAGTATCTTTGGCAGCTTCTATGTTTCCATCTACTGCATCTAAAAAACCCATATAAGTTTTAAATGGTGTAAAATATTGTGATGCTATTTGACCTACTAATTCATTAATAACTTTAAATCCTTTATTGCTATCAGTAGTTGCAATAGATTCTAATAATTGATCTACAAGAAATAAACCTGAACCACCTCTTGTACCTAAAAATACTTTTGCAAAATCTTTTGTTGTTCCTGTTATAGTTCCCAATCTTCCATCTTGCCATCTATCTACAAAATCAGCCACAAATAAATATGCAGCTAATGGATTGTATGGAAAAATATCTATTCTTTTATTTCCTACTTTTAATTCATTCCATTTTTCACCAGCTATTTTGGAATCTCTAATTTGCATAGCAGTTCCAAATAAACCCCAACCTACTAATGATTTAACCATTCCACTTGTTTCACCATTTTTTAATTTTTTAAAAAAACTTTTTGTAAAAGTTCCTTCAGTAGTAAAAGAAATTGCTGCTAAAGGTATATCTGCAACAGTTCTTACACCACCTACAAAAGTTGGTAATGGGGAATATTCATATAAAAATTTTAATGAATTAACTAAAAATCTTGGAAAAGGAATTGCAAGAGAAAGTGTAAATGGAATTTTATTAACAAAATCAACAAATGCTTTACCTATACCTTTTTCAGGAGTCGCTGCATAAGTTAATTCTAAAGCATGATCTACAGCAGCAGCTATGTCTTGTTTTCTTAATCTATTAATTAAATTTGGATTATTAACTATTTCAGCTAAAGTTCTACCACCATATATGCTTTTATTATTTCTAACGATTGCATCTAATGAAGATAAAAATATAGCTCTCCTTACAATAAATTCTTGAAATTTATTTAAAAAATTTAAAAGATCAGCACCTTTTTTTGCAATATTTAATGGAGAAAATTTTTTAATTTTTGCAACACCATCTACAGCAGCATTTAAAACATCAGAACTATATCTTAAAAACAAACGATCATATTCTTTTGGTAATGAAGCTAATATTTTATTTACATCAGCTTTTACTTTTTTATGTCTTAAAGGACTAATTTGTCTAAATATATTTAAAAAACCTTGCATAGCTGTTACAGGGTTTGCTGATCTTGCTAAAGTTTTACCACTTAATTTTTGCCATAATTGATCTGCACCATATTGAAATGATTGATTTAAAACATCTATTCCAACTCTACCAGTTTGAGATATAAAGTTTCTCATAGCAGTTGACCACCTTCCAACCATAGCTGCTTTACGAACACCATCAAGTTCTTTCATAGTTCCATTTAATAAATCAGTTGCATCAATGCCTTGAGCATTTAATTCATCAACTAAATTTTTAGAAACTTTTCCATCTTTTAAAAATTTACCATAGGCTTTAGATAGTTGTGATAATCTATTAAGATTTTGTGCAGATGTTCTTGCACCTGATCTAAAAAAATCTAATAATTCATCTGCTGTAAGTTTATGTTTAGTTAGTAATTTGTTAAAATCAGTTTCTTTAATTAATCTAGGTGTAGTCATTACATCATATATTTGATCGCTTATTCTAATGTTAGGATTTCTTTTAACTTTACCACCTTTTAAAACATCCTCAAAAAACCCTTCTATTTTTTTAGCTGTTTTTTGACTAATAATTTTTTCAGATACATCATCTAATCTATCAAAACTTCTTAAATCAATATCACCTTCTAAAGATTTAGGCTTAATAGTAGTTGCTTCTTCTACTTTTTCTGCAAGTTGTTTTCTTTTAGTATTAAATTTTTTTACAGCCTCATCATTGTTTTTTATTTTTTCAGTTTTTAAATTATTTTTTTTACCTCTAACTGCAAAACTTAATAATGAATCTAAACCAACACCAATTATACCACCTTCTATTGCCATTTTAAATCTAGCCTTATCTTCAGAATCTTGATCTGTTGCTTGTAAATATTCTGTAATGGGATTTGCCAATAGAGGAAAACTTTCTACAAGATTTGACATTCTTGCCTCATAAGGTGAAAAAGAAAATTGAGCTGCAACTTCTCCAATCAATGTATTTTTTGCAACAAACTGACTGAATGCTCCTGCTTTAGTTGTAGCTTTTGGTATCTTTGTAATTAAATTTAAACTGTTCGCAGCTTTAGTAAAACCAAAAAATGGTATTGCAAACCCAGCTAAATCTCTTGAAAATGATCCACCAAAATAAGTTGGTTCTTTTATTTTATCAAACTTTACATTTTCTAAAGGTCTTTCATCAAAAAATTTTTCACCTAAATAATTAGTAAAATCTACAGTTGCTTGACCAGTATCTCTTATTGCTCCTCCAAAAGTTCTTTTTAATAAATTTTCACTAAAATTTTCCCAACTGTAATAACCTTCTTTTTCAATTATTTCTTCTATGTCTGGTTCTAAAGTTCCACCATCTAATATAGAACCTTCCATTATTTTTATACCTGCATTTACTTCTTCTAAACTTCCTGGTTTAGGTAATTCTTTTTTGATGTCTTTATTTTTTTCTTTTATCTGATCTATTAAATCTTTATCAGCATCTTTGGATAATAATTCTAATGGAGATATTTTAATACCTGCTTCTTCAGCAGAAACAAAATCTTCTTCTTTATTTTCTTCTGCAAGAATTTTGTTAAGTTCTTCTATATTTGTATTTTGATTACTGCTTTCAGTTTCTAGTAGTTTTTTATTAATTTCTTCTAGGGTAGCCATATTACTCCCTATTGTGATTCAAGATATTTTTTGTATGGTATTAATTGTTTTGACTTATCATCATATACAACTGCTTGACCATTTAAATTATATACTATTCCTGGAGTTACTTTACTTACATCAAGAGAACCATCCATCATAGGTATAGGAGGTGCTGTTTCTAATATTTTTTTTTCTTGATTTTCAACAAATTCAAATGCTGCTTGTAAAGAATTTAAATTAGGTTTTACTTGTTTATTATATAAATCTTTTTCAGCTTTATTTAAACCATCAAACCAATTATTAAAATCATCACCAGCAGCTTGTCCTTGTTTATACAAGGTTAATGCTTCTTTAGATAATGTATTTGTTTTTCCTTTATTAAGATAAGCATTTAAAGCAGCTTTATATTCTTCACTTCCAGCTTTATAACCAGCAGCTTCTAAATTTTTTTGTAATTCAGTTTTAGCAGGAGTAGTTAATTTTTTAAGTTGTGCAGCCTGTGTTACTGCTGGAAAAGCACTTTCTAATGGGTCTTTACCTTTTAAACCTTGACCATATAAAGCAGCACCTAATAAAGCACCTTCAGGTATATTGCTTAATAATCCACCTTCAACATTATTCATTTTAGAAAAATTGTCTTGAAGTAATCCACCACCCATTGATCCACTTTCTCCAAGTAATCCTTGAGTTCCAACTTGTCCATAATCCATTCCTGGTGAACCATAAAGGTATCTTTTTAAATTATTTAATAATGACATTATATTAATCCTTTTAAATTTAAGTTTAATAGGTTTGGTTGTGCAACATATCCATACTGATCTTCTACAGATTTTAAGTTTAGTATGTTGGTAATGTTACTTTTAGCACTATTGTACCTTGTTTGCAAATCAGAAGATGCTTGTTGACCTATGTTTAAATTAGCAAAATACTCATTAACTATTGATGGTGTTGCTTCTGTTTGTGTTATTGCAAAAGGAGCTTGAGAAATAACCTGTGTTTGTATATCTCTATTATCTCCATCACCTCTTAAATTTTCAATATCTTCTAATGTAGGCTCACCCCCTTCAAATATACCTGCAAAAGGATTTTGAACACTATATCCCATAGCTGTTGCATTTTTATAAGCACCAAAAAGAGTACCACCAAAAGGTACAAGTAAATTTAATCCTAAAGCAATAGCTTTATTTTTAGGATCAGTCATAGGACTAATCTCATATTGAGCTTTTTGTCTTTGTGCTGCTAATGCTTCTTTTGCTTCAGGTGAAAGTGGTGGTGTGTTTTGATATTGTACTGTAGGATCTTTATTATCATTATTACCACCAGCACTAGGTGGACTAAAATCTGGTTGAGAAGCATCTCTGCCTCCACCTTGACCACCAGAATATCCTCCTGATGATGATCCTCCAAAATCAGATTGTGAAGCATCTCTACCTCCACCCATAAATATCTCCTTATATAATTATTGCGATTGCAACTAAAATATATAAAACAAAAATATGTGTTGAAGGTTTGTTTTTAATTTTAGTTTGAATGTCATAAATAATTTTATTAATTTTATCCATTATAATAACCCTCCTAATAATCCACCAATTCCACCAAGTAAAGCACCTCTACCCTCTCCAAATGTTCCACCAACCAATGCACCTCCTAATGCAGTTGTAAAAGGATTAGCTTGTGATTGTGTTTGTGCAGTTGTTACTGGAAATCCAGATGCAATAGGTGAAACTATTCCTGCATATTGTTGTAATGCTTGTAATGGAGCAAGTTGTTGTTGTCTTTGCAATGCTTCTAATTGTTGTCCTGTTTGAACTAAAGTTGGAGCTTGTGATGCAACACCAAGTTGTCTTGATCTTTCTTGTCCATAAGATTGAAATGCTAAAGGTAATGCAGCTTGTGCAACTTGAGCTAATGCTTGTTGTTGTGCCATAGGACTTGTTGGAGTTCTACCTGCACCACTAAATTGTGATTGAACACCAGTTGAAATATCTGCTGCTGATTTTTGAATTAAAGGTGAAAGAAAAGGATTTAAATATTGTCCACCAAGAGTTGCTGCTAATTGTTGTTGTGCAGCATTTGCCATTGTTTCTTGTCCAGCTAAACCTGTTAATGTCTGTTGTGATGGTGGTACATATCCAGTTGCACCTACACCTTGACCATAAAGATTTGTAGATTCAGAAAGTATTTGTCCTAATGCTGGTTCGGCTGCTGCGTAAGGTGTTACACCTTGTGTTGTTGCTTGATTTCCTCCAGATGATCCTCCTCCAAAACTCATGTATTCTCCTCTTGTTTAATTTCTTTTTCTAAAACAACATGGGTTCTTTTGTACCCATAATTGTTATAAACTTTTTGCCAACCTGGTCTAGCAATTATTTCCATTTTTTTACATTGTTGTTCTTTAGCAAACTTTTCAATATCATTAATTAAGTGTTGCCATTTATGTTTTTGTCTGCCAGTTGCAATATAGATATTACAAACTTTACCAAGTTTTCTTTGTATTATCTCTGTTACAACAACACCAAAATACTTATCAATCGTCTTTTGTTTATCTTTATCCCAGATAACCCAAATTTGAAATTTGCTTTCTCTAGCAACTTGTAAAACAAAATCTGAATCGGTAAGTTGACTTGAATAAGCTAAAGCAGACTTAATATCTTTTTCTACTAATGACCAAACTTTATCAAGTTCTTTAATTGGTATTTGTACTAAATTCATAAATACATTAAAAAATGCTTAATAACAATATATAATTAAGCACTCTTTTCGTCAAATATTTCTAAATAACTTACTATCCCTGCTATGTTATTTGCAGAACCTGCTTTTATTTTTAAGGTATCACCTGATTCTAAAACCATAGTTCCTTTAACAAGATTATCTACTGTTTTAGATGCTAAATTAATATGTGCCACTTCATGCTCTGCATTAGATGCTGAACTATCTGTAGTAAATGCTTCTACTTCAATATTACCAGAGTGAATATTTGTAATCTGTATTGATTTAATTAATGCAGTTCTGTTAGTTGGACAAGTATATACAGTTGTTTTGTTTGTCGTTGTCAGATCAAACATAGAATTTTTATAGACATTAGCCATAATTATCTAGCAGTAGCTGGTATTGAAGCACCTACATTAGCTACAAGAGGTTCTGCTGCAACTGCCATGTAGATGTATGTTCCACCACTTTCATTATGACCTGTACCACTTGCTCTTAATTTAAAACCATTTGATAATATATCTATTTCTGTACCACCAGTTTCTGCTGCTGATAAATTTGGACTTAAATAAGGATTATCATTATTGTATCCATCTCTTTTACTATCATGAAGATACCAATTTTTTGCTGTATCAGTTCTTTTAATAATAATCATAGCTGGTTTAAATCCTAAATATGTAAATGTTCCATCAGTAGAACCATTACCAGTATAAGAACCAATCTTGCTATAACCAGTTTTTTCTGCGAAGCAGTAGGCAACATAAGTCACACCACTTTTATTTGTTCCACTATCATTATTTCCTAAATAAAATACAGAAGAAGTTGGCTCTTGGTCATTCCAAACATTAGTTGCTGTATATGGTACATTAGTTAAATTTAAGTATAATTCTTTAGTTGCACCTACTGATTTGTGATATACTCTCCAAGCATGAGCTTCAGATAAACTTTTTACTAAAATCATTTTTGGTGCTACTCCCAAACCATGACCTACACTAGCACCAGAAGTTTGATTTCCTGTATATTTAACAATACTAAATCCTGCTGTAGTATTAACAGAAGTGTAAGTAGTGTTTATAGAGCCATCAGTATTTGATGAACCTTGACCACCACCTGCTTTCCAGTTCCATGATGCATATGTTTCTGAATTTTGATTAGCTGCATAATTTGAAGCATCTGCACCTAAAGTAAATCCATCACTATTAAAAGCTGTTAAAGTATCTGCTGCTGTAACTTCGGCAGCACTATCAGAACTTCTAACAAATTTAGTAGCTGTTCTAACTGCATCAAATAAAAGACCTGCACCTGCAGAACTTCTTTCTTTCAACCAAACTAAATCTGGTTGATGACCAACAGATGAAATAGCATTTGTTGAACCATTACCTGTATAAAGTTTAGTATTAAAATGTAAGCTAGGTTTTGTAATTGATGAGTATGCCATATTATTTGTTATCCATAAGTGTTAATATTTTTTGTATTTAATGCGTAGTATCCAGATGGTACATCATATTCAAATAAACTTCCATTACCATTTGAACCAGCAGAACTAATAGGTGTAGTACCAAAAAATCCATTGCCGAAGTTTATGCTTTGTTTAT
>Ga0208899_1000247_pt1 | contig 37023 bp, 53 predicted proteins | sample VirMetDEL_Nov_24_FD_184518 | JGI IMG/M metagenome (GOLD analysis project Ga0208899, IMG submission 184518) | Aqueous microbial communities from the Delaware River and Bay under freshwater to marine salinity gradient to study organic matter... | ecosystem: Environmental > Aquatic > Marine >... | reverse complement strand
TGAGCGCCAGCGTGATGAGTTGGCTGAGTTGCTGAAAGACACATCAGGAGCCTTGCGGGTTAATGGGTTAGGCGTAATAGCGCAAAAAGTCGAAGAAGCCTTAGCCAAAGCGGAGAAAGATGATGAGCCGGTGTGAATCGAGGTTTGCAAGCCCAGCAACTGGGGCGATTTACAGGTGCGAAGGCCCAAGCGATCACCCTTACAAACATCACGGCGGCAATCTTGCGTGGTCAGACGAACAAGCCGACTTGGGGCTGTTCAGGGAGTGGCATGACGCTGTTTATCATGCGTACTATACGAACAACCCAAGACTCTGCGGCGAATGTTTCGTCCTGTACGGCCACCCGGAATGTAAATGTAAACCAACTGAGGAGAAAGAAAATGACTGAACTATCATATGAAGCAATGGCCTTTATCGGCCTTCACAGCCTGACCGCTAGTGAGGCGCTGTTTGCCGGGGTCGTGCTGCTAAGCATGGTTATTGGAGTGATGGGCAACCTGCCGCCCGCAAGCGGGCTGGGAGGTGACGCATGATGTTTGTCATCACGGTGATATTCGTCCTGTCGAGCGGTGAGCGCATTGTCGATACGGCCTATACCACCAGCCCGCAGTTCTGCCACTCTACCGTGGATGTGTACAGGCAGGCAGGTTTAGCGGCCAAACAGTCGCCGGGAGGGCAGCTACAGGACATCGTGGCATTCTGTCGGTCAGAGCGAGACGAGAACAGTGTCTAGTCCGGGGCGGCAGGAGAAGGATGTGGTCACCATCATCGAGGAGGGCGCTGTCTGGGGGACTGTTGTGTTTATCTTCATCTCTACGCTAAACTCCACGCTGTCTAACCCAATGCACCTGCTGACCGCAGTTATGCTCGGCACAGGTTGGGTGGCGATAGTGGAATACATTGACAGAAAACACGAGGAGGAGGATCGTCGTGAGCGAGAAGGTTAAGAGGTACTCTCTGGACGAGATATTCACGTATCAGATGCGCGAGGATGTCGTCAGGGAGTTCTGCGAGGATCACGTCGAATTCGAGGAGGACTCTAAAGTGTGCGAAGCGCTGAGGGTAGTCCTAGATTACATCACACCACCCCTACCATTGGAGGACTGATATGTCAGAGGCACTTACCGATAAGTTCTACACCAGACTGGAGATCAAGCGGAAGCATTTGACCCGAGACAGCACCATGAACACGTCTGAGAAGCTCGCATGGGCGAAAGCGTTGGAGTGGTGCTATGATACTCTGATCGCGCTACAAGACGCTGAGGAAGCTCAGGAGGCCCACAGAGAGCCTCCCGAGATGCCTGACGGTCTATCGTGCGATACCTGCGACGACTAACCTTACTGGTTGGTCAACATTCCCGCCCTAGCAGCGGCAGCCCTCTGAGCCCGATCTATCGCTCTTAGGGTTTGCCCTGCGCTGTTGCCCTGCGACAGCATCCCCAACGTGCCCTCCTGAACCTTCGGTATCATGCTCTGCTGAGCCTTCTGCACTGCATTCCTCGCCGCCGCCTGCGCTCTGGTCTGACCGGCTATGAGAAGCTGTGCACTCTCAGATGACAGCGGCCTGCCTAGCGCCGCACCGATAGCGAGGTTTGGTACTCCAGTCAAGAGCTGGGGGATAGATGCGAGTATGCCGGTGGCTGCGAGAGTATGGAACCATGACGGCTTCTCTGGCGACCTGAGACCGCGAAGCATCTCTAGGTTGGATTCAGCCTCGTCCGCCGCCCTTTGTAGGGGCTTAATCTCCTCTGTAGCTCTAGCCACCCTTTCAGCGGCAGCGCTGTCCGTCCTAAGTTTGGCCCTATCAGCCTCAATGGATCTAGCCAGCTCGGTAATCCGCTTGTCGGTCGCGCCCTTCACCCTAGCAATCTCTGCCTCCATCGCGCCCCCGACCTTGCGAGCGTATCTGCCAGAGATAGCGTTAGCCTTCTTCTCGGCGGATCTAGATACGGTCCGCAATGCCACGGCCTCCTGCTGGAGTCTATCGCCAACACCACGACTAGCCTTCTTGTCTCCGAAAGCAACAGCGCCGATCCAATCGTCCTCGGTGAACAGCAGGTCTCTGGTGCTATTGTTTGCCTTGCTGGAGGCGTTCTCAAACGTCAGGCGAGTCTTGTACGCCGCCTTATCTGCGTCCCATGCCTTGTGGGCGCTCTTGGGCAGTTGCGACTTGAGCAGATTATCAAACTCGTTCTGCATCTCAGTGTACGCCCTGTATGCGTCAGGGTTGTCGCCTTGGAATGCAGAGGATCGTCGAGTGCCGATCAGTGAGCGCACCTTTGCAGCGTCATCGCCGCTAATGTACCCGCCGCTCTGGAGTCTGCCGGACAGGAGGCTCCTGAACTCTTCGGCAAAGTCTGCCGCACCCTTCTCACCCAGAGCGCCCTTGGCTGTAACTGAGGGCAGTGCAACCTCATCCTGCAACACCCTTGACATCCTGCTCGTGAGCTTGTCGAGGTCCAGATTGTAGCCCTGCTGCTTAATCACCTTAAAGCCGTGCCTGTTCCACAGCTCATTGAGGTAGTCGTTCTGCTCTCGAACGGGCATAGAAAAAAGCTTTTGCCTCTCTGCTGGAGTGACCCCGGAGGGCAGAGACTCATCCATCGCCTGAGTTCTGAACAGGACTCGCTGAGACTCCAGCCGACTATCCAGTCTCGCCTTTACGGTCTTGAGCACTTGGCTGTATCGGCCTGTCTGGGTGAGCATTTCTTCAGCTCTCTTGGCGGAGGCCTGTATCGTGTCATCCCCAGCCTTCGACGCGGCCTTGAGCTGCGCGTTCAGTACGGCCTCCTCCGCTTTAACGAAGTCGTCCAGCTCCTTGCTCGCCTCGGCCTGCTTCTTCATGCTGGCCTTCAGGGCCTCTCGGCTGCCTTCTGCGATATCGGTCGCCTCATTGATAACCCTGTCCTGCTGGGCCTTCATTTTCGTCTTGCCGAGGAATGATGGAGCAATAACGTCCCTGTAGAAGCCCCTAATCGAGTCCTGCACCGCGCTGTCAGCGTCAATCTCAACCATGTTGATAGGAGTGAAGTTGCCATCGGCGTCCACCAGGTCGCCCTTGATGTTGCGAGAGATCAGCTTGCCTCCGACTGCACCGAGACCGCCCAGAGCAGCCTTGCCAACGACAGCGCCACCAGCGCCACCGATAGCTCCGTCACCGACAGCCTCAACCCCTTCCCCTGCCTCAGCAGAGCCCGCAGCGTACAGAGCGCCTTCACCTGCGCCTCTCGTAGCAACGGCGGCAGTTCTGGCAGCAGTGCCGGTTAAGCCCTGGAGCTTGGCTAGTCTAGCCGTGACAGCAGCAGGCCCACCAATGAAGTTGGCAGGCGAGGCCACTGCGCCGACGATCTGGGTGGCGAGGGCCGCATTGGGGTTTGCGGCGGCATATTCCTGTTGACGCTTACTCCGGAGCGCCTCCATGTCCATCATAATCTGCCCGGCACTTCTGGGGTCGTCTGTCAGGGTTGATGCAAGCCCCGCAATCGTGGCCTGAGCAATCTCATCGGCCCAGTCGAACAGCATGGCATTGGCCGTCATCTCTACAGCCGTGTAGCTCCACGGGTCCGGCTCTCCCCGCTCCTCCCGGATAATAGCCTCCTTGAAAGCCTTGGGCCGATCCATGTCGACAAACTCCTGCATCATCTGATCTGTAGCAGCGGCCTCCTCTTCAGGGGACATGACCGGGTCTTGCGCTTGTGCAGCAGAACCACCGACAGTGAACTCCGCCAGCATGTCCTTGAGTGCTTGCTCTTCTTCCTGCTTATTCATCTATTTAGAAGCTCCAGTTGTTTTTCTTGCCAAGGTCGCTGTTGTTCAGCTCGTTCGCCAGATCACGCGCCTCGGTTTCGAGGGAGATCAAGCTCTTAATGTCGGGGTGCTGCTTAGCCATCACCTTCAGGATGTTCTCAGACTGCTTATCGCCCCGCTGGAGCAGCTCTCTGACCTTCAGCCTTACGGTGTCTCTTTCCTCCAGCATGCTGCCGAGCTGATACACCTCAGCGTTGAGAGAGTTCATTGACTTCTCTCTAGCCTTGAGCAGCTTGCGGTAGTTGGCGTGATGGACGGTCTCGATGCTGTCTGTTTGCGATGTGATCATGCGGTTGTTTTCTGCGATCTCGGCCTGATGCTCCGCGGCCTTCGCCATAAGCGCGAGAACCCTCTGGGCTTCCGCATTCGTCAGGCTGTTGAAGTCAGCAGCACCCTTGGCAACCAGCTCCATATCCTTGTCGGACGCAACGCCGGGCGGCAGGTTTGCGATCATACCGGACACGCGAATCTCCTCCAGCTCTCTCCTCAGAGTGTCGGCGTCATTACCAACACCGAGAGCCTCTCTGGTCTTGCTGAACATCTCACCGATTGTACCGGTCTCGGTCAGGCCCCTCTCTGCCACTTGCATCGCCAGCGCGGCGTACCTTGTGCTCTTGCCGCCGGCCTCATTGACTCGTTCGTCCAGCTCGGTCAAGCGATCATTTACCTCTGGAGTCCTGAAGGTTGCTCCTGTTTCCTGAACTTCGCCGCTTACGGGATCGACCAAAAACACCCTGCCGCCTTCTACCCTGACTGACTTTGAGGTATCTGATTCTTCGTTGCGATCCAGAACCTTTTGGAGTGACGCTGAAAGGTCTTTCAGGGCTTCCTCGCTCATCTGGCCGCCGTTCCCCTTGAGGTTTTTGCTTACGCTCTGGACGTACGCCCGATCTCTAGGAGAGAGAGTTTCATCCTCGGCGAGCGAGGCAAAGGCGTCGGAGATGTTCGCTTGTTGCGCCGCCAGACTTGTCTGCTCTGACTCCCGCTCTACCCCGGACGCCGCCATCTCTGCTTCCAGCTTTGCCGTCCTAGTCACAGCCTCAGCGCTCTGAGCGCCAGCCTTGCCAATGTTGGCCGCATCAACCAGCCCGGACGACCTCAACTCCTCAGCCTTCTGAGTAAGCGTTGCTGCCACTTGGCGGTCACCACGCTCCAGCGCCTGCTGAGCCATGAGTTCGAGTCTGGCAACAGGATTGGCGGCAGCCTTGACGGCCTCAGCCTCTTCTCTGGCCTCGTCCCTAGCTCGCTTCTTTGCCGACAGTGAGCCGAGCTGCTGCCCAACAGTGAACAGGCCAGCGCCTTGACCGGCCTGCCCCATCGTGTTGAGAACCGTGTTTGATAATTTGGGCATGATGCCTCCTTATGAGAATAGACCTGCGAGTGAGCCAGACATGAGCCCACCGCCGAGGGAGCTTGCAAGGTTAGCCTGAGACATGCGTGATTGCAACAGGGCATCGAGACCGCTGGTGTACGTTTCGCCGTATGCCTGTGCAGCAGCCGCCTGATTGATTCGAGCCTGCTCTGCCGCGTTCATTCCCGGCTGAAGGCCTGCAAGTAACTGAGCTTGAGGTACGTAAGCGGACGCTAACATGCCCTGACCGAGACCGGCCTGACGCTGCTGCTCCTGACCGGCGAACTGCATAGCGGCCAGCATAGACTTGTCACGCTGCTCTGCCTGAGCCTTGGCCATCGCTAGTTGCTCGGGTGTGCCGCCGAACATGGCGCTTCTGACGCCGCCTCGACCCTGATTGTACAGCCTGCTCTCAAGCGCGAGACGCTGACGCTCCTCCTCTGGAGACTGTGCAGCCCTCATGCGGTTGTAGACTTCCTGCTCACGCTGGTCAGTAGGCATAGCGGCCTGATTGAAGAACATGCCGGCGTTAGCCATCTGCTGCTCATACAGGGCCTGCTCTTGCGGCGAAAGCTGCATGGACGTGCTGAGCTGGCCGTCAGGGCCTTGCGTGACGTTAAACTGGCCGCCGGTGGCAGAGGTAATGCCGTATGGCTTAAAGCCGAGCTTCTGCTCCATTGTCCCGGCAAGGTTGGTCAGCTCTTGGCGAGCGGTATCGCCAGCCGCGCCGATATCCTCGTACGCCTTGTGCGTTAGAGCGCCACCAGCGCCCAGACCCAATAAATCTCCTAAAAGGCTGCTCATAAGCTGCGTCCTGTTAATAATAGCATGTTGATTTCCTGAATTGACAGCTCGTTGCCGTTCACGTCGGATTCGAGCGTGACTGATAATGTGCTGCCGCTGCCGTTGGCATTGATGGACTTCCTTATGGCAAGCTGTCCAGAGCTGAACTCGCCAATATTGAACTCGCCAATACCGAACTCGCTAACCCCAGAAGCAGCGGGGGTAAACGAAGCAGAGCCGGATGACGAGTCGAAGTCGTAGCCCCATCGCAGCACGATAGGCTGGCCCGTACTACCAACCAGTGTCGGCCTGATCTTCTTGATGAACTTCAGTTGAGCCGTATCCCCAAGGGACAGCTCTGGGCTTCGATACTTGAGCCTGTAAGCGGAACCGTCGTCGGTGTAGCCGTCATACTTGCCTATGCCGCCGGCGTACCCGATCAGCATGTCGCCACTGATTCTGTCGCCAGCATAAAGCGCCTTGATAGGCGAGTCTGGCCAGTATGTTGCCCTCCACGCGCCGTTCTCCAGCGCCCCGCGGGTGTCGAAGCAATATATCTTGCACTGATTCCTGAACAAGATCAGGTAAAACTTCTGCTCAGGGTAATAAGCGGAGTCGAATTCCTCCGTCTCATTATCAATAACCGCGATAATATCGCTGGTCACGCTGCTGGACAGCTTGCCGATGCTGGCCGACTTCTCCTGAATCGTCCTGCCGAGGCTTCTCAGGCCGCTGTGAGACAGGAATACAAGGTCGGAGCCGGTAGACTGTACAGTGTGCCTAGAGACGCACCCAACGCCAGTTATGGTGTCCGAGAGGGTCATTGTGGTCGGGTCCTCCGCCCCGGCATACACCAGCACGGACTGAGTGCCAAGCACGATCAGGAAGTCGTTGTGGGCTGCCAGAGCGACGATCTGATCAAATCCCTGCGGCCACGCCTCGGACACGTCGATTGACCCAGATGAGCCGCCACTCCATACGTGGCCCTGAAGCAGGTCTGACCAGTATATCGTGCTCTTGTCTCCAGTGAAGTCCGCGGTCCAGAGGCGACCATACGCGCCAATAACCTCGTTGCCGTACATGGCGGAGGTTACGCCAGCAGCGCCAGCAACAGTCGACATAGGCTCGACAAGGGATGTGCTGTGAGAGTAAACCAGCGGCTCGTATCCGCGCTGAAAGAAGTAGAGCGAGTCGTTAAAGTTGACCATCCTCCAGTCATCGGAGGTTATGGTGTACGCTACAGGCGTGTAGTCTACCAGTACGGCTTGACCGCGCAGTATCTTGTTGTTCCCAACCGAGAACGTATCCGTGTTGCCATCGCTGTCACGGAAAACATGGATCCCGGTAACAGGCTCTCCATCGAGCGCCGTTATGGTTGTGCTAAGGTTGGCGATGCCCTTGCGAGTCGCAAGCCGCCCCCTGCGGTCGATAACTGCATTGTTGGCGACCTCTGCGAAGGACGGGTCTTGCGCCAGAATCGCGTCCTCTGTGTTCAGACCCTTGAACGCCGGGGCGACAAGGTTGATACTCTTGAGTTCTTGTGCCATTCTGCCGCCTTACGGTGTGTAGAAGATGGTGTCCTCTGGGTGCAGCGCAGCATCCAGCGCTATCGCATCGCCCAACAGGCCCTTGGCTATCTGGAAGTATTCTTGAGTAGACGTGCCGCCGGTCTCTCCGCGCTCACGAGCAGCAAGCGCTAGGGCAAGATGCAGGACAGGCATGTACGGTATCTCAAGCACGTCCGAGTCGGATGTCAGCCTAGCGTTCCGGACAACTGCGTCAAACCTGATGTTGTAAACCCCGTCCGGCTTCGGGTAGAGGTCGATAGTCTGGTCGCCGTTAGCGTCTGTCTCGCCGAAGGTGTAGTACCGAGGAGCGCCGGAGGTCTGACCGTCGATGTAATACTTCTCGTCGAACCAGTCAGCCGTGCGGTACTCCATCACCCAGTTGGATGTATCATTAATGACGTTGAGCTGCTTGCCCTGCCATCCCGTGCCGGTCAGCGCGTAGTTCTTGACGTTGCTCAGGGTGCTAATGGATATGGTGGACCGGAGCGCCGTCCAGTCCCACGAGTTCTCAACGGAGACCTTCGCGTCATTCACGAAATCGCCAATCAGGGCGCTGTAGTCGCTGGACGCCACGGTAGACACTGTGGGCTCTCTGAGCCTTCTCATTACGCCGTTCACCAGCTCTAGGTATGTCATTGTTGCCATTACATCATGTCCTTGAATAAGCTCTTAGAGATCATGCGCTCTAGGTCAGCCATTGGATCACCGACCTTGTATACTACACTCTGGAGGGGGGAGTAGTCAACCCCAATGCCGCCGGTAAACATGCCGCCATTGCGCCCAGCGCCGCCACCGCCGCCGCCGGAGGATCCACCCCCGCCGCTGCTGTCGATACCGCCGCCAACAAGGTCATCCGATCCGCCGCCAGAGCCCTCGTCGGGCGTTACAGCCGGTCCGCCGCTGCTGCCAGAACTGCCACTGGAGCCGCCACTAGAGGCGTCACCGGAGCTGTCGCCGGAACCTTCGCCACTCGCGAGATCATCGCCATCGTCAGATGAGTCGTCTATGATGCCGTCCGTAGAGCCTTCTGTAGGCCCGCCTGTCGCTCCTTCGTCGTCTGGCGTGTCATTGGTCGCCTCACCAGAGGAATCGCCTGTATCGCCTTCTGCGGGCTCCTCAGACACATCATCGTCGTCCGTGTCGGTTTCATCGCCGCCGGGAATAGGGCTGCCGCCGCCTGAATCGACAGGGGTGCCAGAAGTATCAGTAGAGCTGCCTCCTGAATTGCCTGCATCGTCGTCCGCAGAGCTGTCTCCGCCACCGCTATCGCCTCCAGTCTCGGTTTCTGTCTCGGCATCTTCTGACGGAGCGCTATCGTACTTAAACTCCTCTCCGAGAATCTCTATGATGTCGCCAATCAACCACCTGGCATCTTCCTGGGTATACCACCCATCAGTAATCTCGCCTATGGATATTTCGACAGTGTCGATGACCTCGCCAGCGGCATCCAGAACCTTCGCGAAGATGTTTCCATCCTGCTCGAAGATGTCACCGATCTCTTTTCCGGCAGACTTGATCTCCTCAAAGATGTTTGACGCCTTCTCCTTGATGGCACCGGGAATCCCCTTAATTTTCTCGGCAGTCTCGTTAATTTTCTCCTTGATGGCATCATCGAGGACGAACTCTCCGTTTTTGACAGCATCTAGGTCGATAACGCCGTCGCCCCAAGGCCCCGGCAGCTTGATCCAGACGCGTATTGGGCCGGGATCGCTATACACAATGCTGATAGACGGGTTGGGTAGCGCTTTCTTTAATTGTTCTTCCCACCATTGGTGGGACCCCATAGCGGGAGGCTTAGGCAGCTTGGCGTGCAGCTCATCCAGTATCTTGTCCATCACGTTGGCGACGCTCTCTTTGATTTCGTCAGTCCACGAACTCTCTGGAAGGGGCTGCGCCTCAACCCAGTCCCATTCCTCGGTTTCGGTGTTATACTGGTACTCGCCAGTTTCGCTCTGGGGAGGAGGAGCCTCATTCACACCCTCAACCCACTCGTAATCCTGCATCTCCGGGTCCCACTGCCACTCGCCTGTTTGTGAGAGTGGTGCGGGCGGATCGAAGAATGCTCCGCCTTGCTCAAGGTCAGAGTCGCCAGCCAGATCGTTGTAGTCAGCCCACTCCTGATCAGTGACCACGCCGTTGCCATCGATGTCGGCATCAGGATGATTCGCGTTCACATACTCAATGTGAGCAAGCGCCTCCTCGACAGTGTTGATGTTGTTGTCGCTGGCAATCAGGTCATCGACGACGCCGCCCCACTCGGCAGGGTATTCGGGCGTTGTTGGGTCTTGCGTGGTGTTTCCGTCATCGGGAGTGGTTACAATGTCATCGGAACCGCCAGCAACAAGGCCAAGGTTCTCAAAGACAGATGGGTCCAGCGTGGACGGGTCTACAGCACCGGAAGATATGTTCTTCAAGAGAAGCTCTGCCGCTATCGCCTTGCTAGGGTTCAGTGATTCCCAGTCCGTCCCAGTGAAGTCTATTCCTGTTTGCGCAAGAATCTCTTGGAGCTGGTTGTACACGTTGACCACGTCGGCCGGAACAATCTCATCTGCTCCAGCGGGATCGCCCGCGCTTGAGTGCCACCATGTATCGTCCACTCTGTCTTGGTATCCGGTGTCGCCGGGGTTCTGGTTGATTACGCTACCGCCAACGTACCCGGGGTCAACAGGGGTAGCTCCGCCGACAACGATTCCGCCGCCTGTAAAGCCTGTGGAGCCCCCAGAGGGCTGAGCGTATATCTGGTCGTACATGGCCTGCACTTGCTGACGCTGATCGCCAGACAGGGATTGTATGCCAGTCGCGAGCGCGCTTCTCAGCCTTTCTTGGTTAGCTGGATCGGCCGCCCATCCCTGAGTCCATCTATCAGAGTCTGCCCCGAAGCTGAGCTGGTACGCAGCCCACTCCTCCGGGGTGATCTTGCCGTCTGCTGTGGACGCAGGATTCCATGCCGTGTATCGGTCGATTGCAGCCTGACTGTACTCTTGGCCTGTGCCGGGGTTTATGCCGTAACCCTGCTGCCGCGTGAGCATGCCGCCCTGATTGGCATCTGCGTAGCTGCCCCCGCCATATGACCTAGTGACATCGTTCAGCCCGAGCTTGATGAAGTCTCCAGTAGCGCCGCCACCACCGCCGTCCAGCCTTACGAGCGTATCGCCATACAGTTCGTATGTACCGTTACCGCCTGTACTGCTTCCTGCTGCTCCGGGTGCTCTCTGCGCGCTCATCTACCATCTACCTCGTGTCCAGCCACCAGCTCGAACGCCGGTGTAATAAATATATGCGGTGAACTTGCTCACGCCCCTCGCTATCAGCATCTCACGGAACGCCTGATCACACTCCTTGCGAGTGCGCCATTTGGTTGCGTACATGTGATCGTGGAATACTGCCGGCTTCCTGCTACGCCCCGTCTTACTGAAGATGGGCGCAAGTACCCGTGGAATACTCGCGAGGTCTGTAACGAACCCGTCAGGAACAGTGTAGTGGAAACTACCGTTGTAGGCTACGTTGCCGACCACCGCGAAGTGTCCCGGCTTACTGTCTATCGAACGTAACGTAAGATCGGTGAAGGTGCCGCTCAATGTCAAGCCCCCGTTGTCGGAGCAGGTTGGTCAGGAGTGATACCGCCTGATTGCCCCTCTGCAGGAGCAGGTTGGACAGGTGTGATACCGATCTCAGGATTGAATTCGCCATCTCCTATCTTACCGCAGATGTCGAGATTAACAACCTCTCCAAGCACTCCAGTCTTGACGCAAGCACTGAATGGTTTTATTGTACCACATGAGGCTGATAAACACAAGACCCCTGTAACGATTGTGTTACGAACAATGGAGAGAATCTGCATTACACATTCTCCAGCGGCAGGCCTTGACGGTACTCGACCGCCCTATCTGCAGTGATCACGCCTGAAGCCTCGAACTGATCGACAGTCGACTGGTAGCTGGCGTCGGTGGAGTTAATGACAACATCCCGACCTTCAGCAAGCAACTGGGCCTGAGCCGCGATAGAGGGATCGCTGCTCACCTTGGCAAGAATGATCTCCTCCGCTGTAAACGAGTTGTACAGCTCTTTCGGGCTAAACTCTGTTTTGTGTGTCGGCTTAGGTTTTGGCGGAACTAGCTCGTAACTCCAATCCGGAAAGTTATCAATAACAAACTGTTCTCCTGCAATAATTTCTCTATCAGGTTCCCCCTGCTTTGTGAGTCTGTATATTGACATTACAAGTAAACCTCCAGTATTTGAACGATAATAATTCCCGTGCCGCCGCTTCCGGGCGAATGAGCAGTATTAACGCGAGCAGAGGCCCCGCCAGCACCGCCACCATAAGCAGCAGATATGCTCGAAGCCGTGTTAGCACTGCCGCCCGTTCCCCCGAAATCTCTAACCAATCCACCAGAAGTATTATACCTGCCGGATGAGCCAGACCCATAGGCGCCAATGGTGCTAGCACCGCCAGAAATATTAGACCCAAAAAGGAGCAAAGGATTTGCAATGTCCTCTTTTTGGTCGCTCGAGCTTATTACCCAGTCAAGGGCACTGGTTGATGAGTTTGCTGTCGAGTTTGGGCTGACGCCGCCGCCGGGAGCGGTTATTTGGCTGCCAGAACCCGAATCGTCAATATCTCCGCCTTGCCCGCCAACGCCGCCGCCGCCGGTAGACATGTAATAGTTTGACGATACTGCGTCAAAATTTGTGTCGACGTTTCCTCCTCTTGTGTCCCTCCCTAAAAGGTTTACAGCGCCACCGCCCGTTGCCACAACTGTCGAGCCAGTAGCAGAGGGAAGGGTGTCAAGAGTGATATTTCCGCCTGAGCCGCCAGTTCTATTTGCAAAGGTCCCGCCTGACGCTGTACCCCCTGCACCGCCTGAAACAGAAAGTGCCCCCGACACAGTAGAGTTTGCAGCGCCACCCCCGCCACCGTTCCCGGTCATGGTGGCAATTCCTGAGCCAGAAAATGTTGTCTGGGTTCCAGCGGCGCCTTGAACGGCAGCCCCGCCCCCGGCCGAAACTCCGCCTGCTCCGCCAGCGCCAATAACGGCAGTGTAAGTAGTTGCGGGGTCTAGCGTCAAAAGGCTAATAGAGCACCCTCCTGCGCCCCCGCCAGTAGCTGCGCCCAGGTACTGAGGGGCACTATCTCCCACTCCACCGGCAGAGCCGCCGCCCCCAATAACATATACAAGGGCTTTGCATTTATGCTGTGGCGAGTAGGAGGAAGAGATCCTAATTAAGTCAAAGCCTCGATACGGTATTCCCTGTGTTGTCTGCGTCTGTAAAGGCATTATTCGTCAAACCCCATTGCTACCATGTTTACGTTGGCCTGATCCGACTCGCCCACGATGTACTCGTTGGCCCCCAACACGATCTGCTTGAAGCTGGCCGTTTCGTTGTCGGCTAGTGTCAGCGCCTCGACCAGCTTGCCGGCAGCCTCAAAGTTCGAGGTTGTGGCCGTGATGCCGAGCTGCACAACAGCCGTTGCGCCGGATGCGTTCAGGATTTCTACGTTGAATGTGCCGCCGCTTGCGCCAGCCTGAACAATGTCGGTGGTAGTTGCAGCGGCAAGGTTTGCTCGTCCGTTTTTAGCGGCCATTACATGCCTCCCATGAAGAATAATTTAGCCGACGACACTTCAGACACAACGGTCAGCGCGCTACCGCCGAGCGTCACACTTGAGGGCAGGGCGACAGTGCCCGTAAACGTCGGGCTTGCCGTGTCTGCCTTGGTGCTGATGGCTGTTGATATGTTATCGAACTCTGTCTCGAAGTCAGCGCCCTTGATGACCTTGTCTGGGTCTCCAGAACTCAGCGAATCCTTCGCCTCAAAGTCCGTTGTCTTAGTGTAATTACTCACTAGATGACCCCGCTAACTTTCCAGTCCAGATCAGGTGAAGTTGCACCAGACAGCGTGAGACGAATCGTGTCGCCAGACTGGAAGTTGTACACTGAGTTGTCGTTGGCTGTGATGCCTATAGCTGTGCCGTTGTCCAGAACGGTAGAGGTTGTGCCCTGTACGTCCTGCTCAATAGCAACGCTGCCGCTGCCGAAAGTTCCATTGATGGCAATGTGAACGGGGTGCTCTTTGACGAGAAACCAACCCGTAGAACCGTTTGCCGAAAATGTGCCTGTTTCTACTGCCATTTCTGGCCTCCTTTGGTTAATTGCGGCTCCGAGAGCCATTACGCAAGTTTGTGAATGTTACTAAAATCCCGGCCAGTGTTCAACGCCGTTTGAGACAATAACGGCTCCGGCGGTGGCGACCACCCACAGGATGATCTTGGTAGCCCACCTCCCAATGCTCGCCTCAATGCCAACGGTAATCAGGGCTGGTACTTGATCCCTGACAACCTTCTCGACGTCAGAGAGCCTGAGCTGCTCGGCGTCCTGCTTATCCATTCTGTTGTGGATTGATTCCAGCATATCTTTGTTTATGGCGCCGGTCTCCTCGGCCTTCTCCGCTATCTGGTTAAGCCTGCCGATCTGCAAGTCGTGCGACTCCACCCGCCTTTCTACATGGTGCAGCCTCGCCATGAGGTGCGCCTCTTTCGTGATCTCCTCCAAGCTCGCTACTCCTTGACATGCTCGGGACCGTACACAATATGCTCGAACTCATGCTCAGCAATGTGCTTTAGTGCTTCGTTACTGTTTATAGAGCCCTTATGGTCCCGGTGAATCCATATTCTGTGCCTGCTTCCTGACTTGTACATGCACCCGTATGAGCGCTTGTCGAGGCAGGGAGACTTGCCTTGGTCTACAATAAGCCACTCCACTGTACCGTGATCCGCCAGCTCGTACTCCTGCCCCCTATCCACTGCGGTGGTGTAAGGAACAACAGCGCAGGACTGGAGCAGCAGAGCTGCTACTAGAACCCTCACAGGTTCTTGACCTGCGAGTCACTGAGGCGCTTGTTGAATATCTTGATGGCGCGGATGTTGCCGTTGGGTTGACCCCCGCTTGCCTGATTGATTCCGACCCCGATTGTGTCTGCCACATTTGGAAGTGTTAGAGATGTGTCTGGAGTTCCGGAACTTACGCCATCTTGGTAAAACTCCGCATCATTAGTATTTAAGGCATTCGTGACGTTGACTGGAGAGCCAAAAACGACCCCTCCGCTTGCTGCTATGTCAGCAACGATAGCGCCGCCATCCACGACAACGTAACGCATTTTCCCTGTAGCGTTTTCAAGCTGCATGGCACTATAGTTTGAGCTACCAACAAAAGTATTGATCGCCACAGCATCATTAACGGACTGGCTATATGTCGCCTCAGCACTCACCGTTATCGGAAAGCTATCAGCATTCCCCGTTGCGCTGTAGGTCAGCACATCGGCGTTGCGAGCCACGCTTGATGCGCCTGTGGGCTGGTAGGTGGTGGGGAAGGAAGCTTGCTCGACCTGAAGCCATGCCACATAAATATCGCTATCAGTTGTTCCTGTATAAGAAGGAGATCTGGCTGAGTCGGTATCGTTTGTGAAGGCTAAATACGCCCCAGATGTTGAGGTGGCGGTAGCTGGCGCAGTGGCCGAAAGCAGAACCCATCCATTTGGCAAATGCACAGGAGGATGAACCGTAGTCGCTGACCCTACAGACCCCCAAGAGCTTGTAGAAAATTGATAATTAGCATAGGCGTTACTTCCGAACGTGGCAGCAGGGAAAAGAACCTGAATCCAGTCATCGGATTTCTTCTTCACTGCCCATGTAACTGTCGTATCCTCAGTATTTGTTACGCTGAAGGTAGTGTTGCCAATATTGTGAGTGCTATTGGTTGTTGTTTCGGCAAGGATAAAAGCAGTTAGCTTGCCATCAGGTGCTACCGCAGAATTTGCGGTTCTTGTGGTGTTATTTGTCGACCATCCTGTTTGATCCAGCCCAGCAGAGTACCCGGCCAGATTAGTCCTCGCCTCCTCAGCCAGATACCCGTAAGGCCCATCTGCATCCCACTTGCTCGGGATGTTTTGAGCTATGGAGACATTGCCATTGACGGTATAGGTGGCGCCATCTGGGCAGACTGCTGTGGATACGCCGGGGGTGAATGCTCTGGCGTCGAAGTCAACAACAGGGACAGCGTTGGAAATATCTGTGGTGTTGAATACGGCTGCTCTGGCGATTGTGCCTGCAAAGACGTTGCCGGTGCCAGCGTTGATTGAACCGACCTCGACAACGGCGGTATTATCGTAGATGCCCCCTGATATGGATGATGTAAAGGCAATACCTGCCTCAAAAGTAGTCCATGTAATTTCGTTGTACGGTGTCCACGGCGAGTCATAGGAATACTTCACCGCCATCGTTGATGCAGACACATCTATGACCGGCATCAACCACAAGCCAAGCGTGTCGGTGAACAACGAAGACAGCGCTGCACTAGTGGCGCTAGGCGCGTTCGTTCCGTTGGTGCTGGCGTAGAAATCTATCTGCTGCGTTCCGTTTATGTCGAATCGGTAGCCGCGCTGGTTGCCGGTTACGGTGTACTTGGCTAGAAGGGTTTGAACACCATTTGAGTAATCGTCAGCAATAACATAGACAGGTGTAGACATATCCCCCGTAACACTCGCAGCCGCACTATCCGGCGTAGAGATGTAATCCCCACTCGACCCTGGAAAATCCCCCCACTTCGCCAGTGGCGAGAAGGCTTTGGCTGTGCCGTTGAGTGTCCAGATGTCGGCTTTTTCTATAGAAACATTGTCCAGCGTAATGTCACACGCCGCCACTCTGCCTATGTAGATAAAGTCGCGGGTTAGCGTTGCATAAACCGTATGCGTCCCTACTGTGGATGGGATTGGCGTGACCACATCGGCATAGTTCGTGCCTGACGAGTCATCTGCATTACCAATTTCCAATGCACCGGAGGTGTTGTCAGTTATTTCATAGGTGATCTTGTACGTGCCTGCACCTATCTCTTGCGTGATATTTGCTGACGCACCATCACTGACAATGTTTAGAGCACCATTGGACGCTGTTACTGTGCCGCCAGCACCCGTAAATGTGGGCCAGCTAGTCGTGCCGTTGTCGAATGAGCCGTCTGTGGCAACCTCTCCCCCAAACACTTTTTGCCATGTCACTCCTGCCTCATAGTCATTCGCATTGAAATCGACTACGGGGGTGGTGGCGCCTATGGTGTCGTAGATTTCTGCCCACATTACTTTCCCGTCTAAAACCTGAGTGGTTCCAAGGAAAGCTGACCCTATTTCTACAGGAGAGTCATTGTCTACAATGGATGTCGGGGTTAACGCTTGTGTTGAGCCAAGTTGAACCCACGCTTCTCCATCTTGGCTTGTGTAAAAAGACGCCTCTCCTGTTGTCGCGTTATATGTACACCTAGCGTAAGAAATAGTCCCTGCTGTAAAACCATGAGCGTCCGAGTTTGCCGAGACTTGATTACCAACCGTTCCGTCTGAAGAAACTCCAAGTTGCAGTGACGTTGCAATTATGTTGAAAAGGTAAGACCTATTAGTATAGTTCTTCACCTTTCCGACTAGGGTGTATGTTGTCGCAACATCGTTTGGTACAAACTTAACTCTTATGTCTAGCTCTCCTGTAGAAGAGGGGGAGCTAGACGCCGCATTATCAGGCGTACTGACATAGCACCCTGACGTCCCATCAAGCTCTACCCACTGGCTCGTAGATGAGTTAATCGCTGGCCCTGTGGCCTCTGTGACTACGCCTGTTTCTTCGTTTGAGATAAAGGCATCATTCTGGAATGTCCAGACTTCGCCTGTTGTGGAGCTTGTCAGTGTGCTGCCAGAGGTGTGATCTTCGGCGTTGAAGTGGATAGCGGGTGTGGCTGTAAGGCTTGCACTGTTGATCGCCGCCGCTTGGAAGATTTGTCCGGCAAACGCATTGGAAGCGCCCGACAACACGCTACCAACCTCGATGACAGAACTGATAGCTACGGGGTCTGCGGTATGGGCTACCGGATCACCAAGCTGCGTCCATGACACGCTCGATATATCAGTATCGCTCGGGTCACTAGAGGTGTAGAAGGTTGCGTTCGCGCCATCATAAACTACACCAACCCAATGACCTGTGGCGTCAGTGAAGCCCGTAGTTACAGTGGAGTGGCTGAGTTCTGAGGTTGTTGTACCGTCTGTGCTGGAGCCAAACTCCAGCTTGCCAGTATTGCTTGGGCCTGCAACACCAAATACCCATGACTTAGTGCTGGCGCTGTCCCACTTCACCATTATGTATTGGCTGGCTGTGGGCGTCCAATCATCAGGGCGAATATAAGCAGCGATAGCAACGGAGCCAGAAACGTCTACGCTTGGCGTACTCGCATAATCACCCGTCCCATCCAGATCAAGGAACTTGCGGATCGCCTTGGTGTTGCCGTTGTGGTATGGGAATGCCTTGACCCCATCACGATTGAGGCCGTGGTCGGCTTCTTTGACTGATACGTTGTCGATAGTTCCTATAAAACTAGGGTCAGCCTCAAGGTATAGATTGGTATCACCAGTAACGGTTATGACATCTGTATAGCTGCCACTGGCCGTCCGCCCCGTCCCAGCCCCACTTGAGCCAGCGTAGACGCGAAAGGTGCCAGCAGTGACCGTGAGATCATAGGTGATAACGACATCCTTCCCAACAGTCAAGGCGGCTTGAGTTAGGGATTGGTACGAAACCTGCGAACCATCGCACGATGCAACCCCGCCAGAGATTGTCCAGCCTGTTCCCTTTGTCCAGTCAGAATCAGTATCAAACGTCCCATTAGTAACAAGCTCACTCCCCGTCCCAATTCCGGTCGAAACATACTCACTTGGGGCGTGCGAAATTGACCCCGTGACTTCTTCGAGTTGCCATTTGGTGACTTCGAGGGTAGCTGTGTCGGTCGACTTAAATTGAAGGTCAAGATTCGTTCCCGCTGCATCTGTAGACGCTGTGACCGAGAATCTTTTTGAGACTGAGGTGACACTGTTGCCGATGTTCTGTGTGGCATCCGTTACGGCGTCACCACCAAAGGCAAGATAAACAGAATCGTCTGCGGATATAGTGCCGCTGACCAACCTAACCCATACAGACCAAGTAAAGGTTCGCGCCCCCGCCCCGCCACCATCATCGGTAATGGTAACGCGCTGATAAACCTCGCCAAGCGAGCCAGAAAAGGAAATCTCTGTGGCTGAATCAATCGTGGCGCTTGAGGCGATATAAGCCCCATTCGTCATGTCCTCTGATGCAGTGATCAGATTGGTGACTACCCGATTCCCCTCAATCCTTGCCTGATTGCTCTGTGCGTCTAGGATTTGACCTTGGTAATCAGTGAAGGTGGCTGTGGTGGCGCGGGTGAAGGACGCCGTTGCGCGAGTGCTCGCGATATTGGTGTCCAGGGAGTTCTGAAGCGGCAAGCCAAAGGTTGGGACAGGGTTGCCAGACCCGCGAATAGACTGTCGAATGCTCTGACGTATGGAGTTGACTATTGCGCTTCTCAATCGGGCACCTCGGCGAAAATTGAATGTATTAAAAGGGTGGGGAGCCCATGAAGGACTCCCCGGCGGGACGGTCTTACTCAGGCAGGGCCAGAACAAAACCAGCTTCAGGACGGTAAGCCTGAACGCCGTACAGGCAATCAGCCGTGTACAGGTTGCTCAGGTATTCCTGCTTGTACTGAGTCTGTGAGCGAATGCCAACTTGCTCAGCCAGCACGATAGCATCCCGGTGGAACAGGAGGCCAGCGCGTACAGCGATTGCAGTATCGGTGGCAACCTCACCAACCTCTTCGATAGTGGCGCAGTTGGAAGATACGTACACATCAATGCCGTACAGGTTACCAATCAAACCGCTGTCTACCTTGCCGCTGTTAACGAAGTCGGTAGAAACGTATCGGTCGATGCCCATGACGGCGTTACGAGCTGACGGAGGGATGACTAGCGCGCGGCCGTCCATCGGTACATCGTTGTCGTCGAGCTTCTGGATCATGTCTCGGAAGAAAGCGTCCGTGAATACGTCAGCAGCAACGAGAGTGTCGTCGGTGTACTGAGTAGTGGTGCCACCGTCGTTGAAGAAACAGCCTGTGTGCTGGTAGTCAGTTTCTGCAACAGCGTCAGAGAATACAACAGCGCCGCCGTTACCGAACGCAGTACCTACAGAGTGCAGGTCAGTGTCGATACGCTTAGCAAGCGCGTAACCAGCGTCCTGAGTGTAGAACTGTCGAAGGCTGGACAGAGCCTGTACTTCAACGATGTCCTCAACCAGACGCGAGTACTCGAAGTGACGGTTGATGTCAATCGTGATTTCGCTCTCAGTGTTAGCGATGATCGTAACTGCAGTGTCGGCAGCCTTAGCGTTTGCTTCGCCGCGAACGGGAGCAGGAACGTGGATGGTGTCGCCTTTCTTGCCGGTCATCTTCATCTTCTTGACGAGGGGTGCCAGCTTGAGAGATTTCTCGTAAGCAGCGATGATCTCGTCAGACCAGATTTCCGGGATAAAGGTTGCAGCTTCAGTTTTTGCGGTATTACCGGCCGCGCCGGGATAAGTAGCCGTAGCCATGATTTAGTCTCCTTGACTATTTAACTCGACCTTCCTGATATGCGCGCATGATTTCAGGTTGAAGCGCCTCATATCGAGCGGGGTCATTTTTCATAAGTTTAATAAGGTCTGCCCGTCGGTAGACTTTCTTGGAGACTCCTTCACCACTTCCGCGAGCGCCACCAGTGCTTGCAGCTCTCAGATCACTCTTGCGAGCCTTCTGATCAGCAGCAACAGTCTGCCTTGCAGCAGTCTTGCGCTCCTTGAACAAGCTAAACAGCTCATCAGCGGCCTCGGCATCGTACTGCTGGTCTGCTCTTACGAACAGTTGCTTACGAATGTTAGACGCCTTGATCCACTCGGCAAAGCCAGCATCCTGCAAGATGTCTTGCATGTCAGGGTGCTTAGCCTGTAGAGTGGCCATAGCCGTTTGTTGCCTGTGTGCAGCAGCAGCTTCACGAGCCTCAATCACTGACGGGTGACTGTCGATAGCTCGGTGCACACTGCCCCGCGGGTCGGTGAAGTAGTCCAATTCATCTACTTCGGTGCCAGCCTCTTGGTGAGGTGCCTGTTGTGGTGCACTCTGCTCAGCAATGTACTCATCCACAACCTTACGAAGTTCTCCAACCTCGCTCCCCTGCTTCCCTAGAGCTTTCTCAGCCTCTTGGTGCATCTGGACAACTTCCTCTAGGGATTTGCCTCGATACTTCTCAGGGATGTTAGGCTCGTTCTGGGGTTGCTCCTCCGCTTCGACAGTTTCGACGCTCTCGATTGGCTGAGTCCCATCATCTTCGTTTTCGATAGTATCTACTTGTTCCTCTTCAGGAGGTAGATCAATCAATCCAGCTCTTGACATAGCTTATTAATCTCCGTGACTAAATCATTATGGAGTGGGTTTTCTGCCGGCCTTTTCGTGCTCTTTCACCCATCGCATGTGTCTGCCGGGGAAATCCCCAGAGGCACCTTCGAGATGGAAAGCCGGAGCCGACAGTTGTCTGGTAGCATCTTTGCCGCAGTCGCACCTTGTGACCTTGACATCGCCGCGTACCATCTTTTCTGTTACGTGCCCTTCCGGGCACTTAAAATCAAAAATCTTGAGCATCTTCGCCCTCCTCAGCCTGCTCTCTAGCAACAGCCACCGTGTCGGAGAAGTACAACACAGACCGTAGCGCAGCAATCTGGCCATGTCTGCGATGCAGCTCATCTGCCGTCTTGACCGTCGTCAGGTCGTTCAGCAGTGCAATCTTGTTCTCAACCTCCTCAATGAGCAGCTTGTAGCCCTCACTGTTAAACATCACGTTCAGGTGGTCGAAGTATTCCTCTAGCTCCGGGGTCATGGGTCTCCTTGATTATCCTCTGCAAGCAGGGCGATACTATCACGGGGTTTTCGGTCTTGTCAACCCCGAGGTAGTCAATTTGACCGATATGTGGTCTATTTCGCCTCCTTCTTGGCTGGAGCCTTCTTTGGCTCTGGCTCCGGCTTCTTTTCCAGTTGAGCAATGCGCTCCTCCAGAACCCCGACCCGGGCCGCCATCTTGCCGTAGCTGTCGTTTATCTCCTGCATCGCCCTGTTGAATTGTCCTTGTGAGATCATGTTATGCTTCCTCGAGTGTAAATCTGCTGCCGTCCTTGCCGTCCCGGCCATCCTTGCCAGCCTTCCCGGCGGGGCCAGAGGGTCCGACCTTCCCGGTCTCGCCCTTTGGTCCCTGTGCTCCGTCCTTGCCGTTCAACCCCTTGCTCTTAGCAACGTCTGCGATTTTGCGCTCCAGCGCATCAAATACCGCAAGTATCTTCCCGTCCGTGGAAAATTTACTCACCAGAAAGCCTCCGCATCAGCTCCATCTCGGCTGCAACCCCGTTTTCTGCGTCTGCCTTTGCCTGCTCGGCCTCACCCTCCTTGATCTGGAGGTCGCGCTCCTTCAGGGACAACTCGGCTACCCGCATCCTGCGCTCGAACTCCTTATCATCGGAATCGCCGGCTTGCAGGTTCTTGGTGGCAGCGGCCATCTTGTCGATCTCGACCTCCATAGGAATGTACTGAGTCTCTGTGGCGTACTTCTGAGCGCGTGACATAGACTCTTGAGCAGATGCCTGTAGAGCTTGCGTCTGAGCGTTCTGGAAGTCCAGTTGAGCCTGCTGCATAGCCATCTGGGCCTGCTGCGCTTCCGGCGAAGGCTGGTTAGCTTGACGCAGAGAGGCGATCAGCTCCTCGCGGTTGGCGAGGTTCATATTGTCGATGATAGACTCGACCAGTGTGGAGTACAGTGGCGAATCCGGCGGCATGGTCTGCAAGAGCTGTACCAGTTGCGTGACCTCGTACTCGCGGGCGATGATGCCTAGGGTGGAGGTTGCTCGGAAGTTGTAATCTGATACAGGGTATGATTCCGGGTCAAACTGCATGTATCGGTGTGCAGCCTTCTTGACGAACGGGATCAGGAATGAATCTTGGAAGTTAATCAGTGTTCGCTTGTGCCGCTTGATGATGGCACCCAGAGACATAGAGATGCCCGCAGCGGTGGCTTCACCGTTGACCTGACCAGCAATGCCGGCTGAGTCTACTGCGCCTGTAGCCTGCTGCACCATCTGCTGAAGCGATGCGGCTTGAGCGAACGTGATCTGGCTTACCTGACCAAAGTTGAACGGGTGCAGGACTTCACGCGGGTCACCGTTGGTGATCAGCATCTTGCCCGGACGAATCTCTGGCTTAGCACCTCTCGGCATACGTGTGGCGTCTACGGCCATCATCGGGTGCACTGTGAGGGCCAGAGCGTCGATGCGAGCGCGTATCTCTGCATCCAGAGCCTTCTGCGAGTTGTACCCTTTCTCGCACACACCTCGACCCCAGAATCGACCGGGAACCACATCCCACGGGAATGCGACAACCGGACGATCCTGCATCATGTACGGATTCTCCTCGGCTTTGAGCAGGACGCCACCATTAGCGATTACGACGACGGCTTCCACGTACATGTCCTCACCCTCTACTTCAGTCTCTTTGGCGAGAATGTCGCGAGGCACGAGGCCGTAGTACTTGGTCAGCCTGATCTTGTCGTCATGGTAGACGGTCAAGTCTTGGTCTGGCTCGATGTCAGCATCGGGTGAAGCCGTACCGACAGGCACATCGTTGTAGACGCCCTGCTCCTGAAGCTGATCAACGTGGTGCGCCGATACGAACTCATCGATAGCAACACCCATCGCATCATCTACGCAAGTCGCGACAGGGTCGATCAGGAAGTTCTGGGGCAGCACAGGGTTCATCTTGACGCAGACACGCTCTGTGATGTTCACGCCAAACGCCTGCAACTGACCATCCATCAGTGGTTGAGTAGCTGGCGCAGCGTAAGGACGCTCCTCGATAACCAGCTCACCGATGCCTGTACCGAACACGGCAGCGTTAATCAAACATTCTGAGACGGCCTTCCGCACCTTGTTGTACGCGAAGTCCTCCTCCAGTTTGTTTCTCAGGAACATGGCGTCTGCGCTGTCCTGATCCATCATGTCGTCAGAGATGTCGAACCATCGACCCCTGCCGAATGTAGCTTCTTCCATTTCCGCAACGTTAGACTCTACGGCCTGTTGCAGCGCCGGAGCGATGATCCTGCTGCGCTCTGATGCTCTGGTGGAATCCTCCTGCGCCCAGATACCACGCCACAGCCTGTAGTATTCCTGATGCTTGTCGGCGTAGTTGCCCTCGTAGTGATTGCGCCAGTTGTCGCACTTGGTCATCACCCAGTCGGCTAGGCTCTCGTCGGCCATCAGCACATCGCTTTCAAAAATGTCAGTCATGTTATCCTAGTATCCTGCGTGAAAGTCCAATACTTCGTATTCGCCAACCTCCATGTCGCTATGATAAGCCACATTGGAGAGCTGGTCAACATATGCTAATGCGTCCACAAGGTCGTCGTGAGTCAGTGGGTCAGGGAACTGGAATAGTTGGTCAAGGAACTTCATGTTCCAATCGCCCTTCTTCAGCTCCACATACCCGTTCTCAAATCGGCCCTGTAGCGCCCACATGATTCGGTCTGTCTTGTTCTTGTTGCCGTGGGTCAGCTCCTCAATCCTGAAGAACGTCCCGTATTTCTTCTGAAGGTCCATGATGGGCTTCATCACGGCCTGCTTGGCTATGCCTCGCTCGATTCCGACAGATACTGGCTGATAATCTCTGACGGCTTGGAATATCTTTGCCGCAGTCTCCTCAACCGTCCAGCGTCCGTGTATAATGTTCTCAACGACCCATCCTTCTGTAGAGACATGGACAACAGCAATCGCCGTGTCGTCGAGCCGGGAGTTCTTGCCTGTTTTCTTTCCAACCTGTTCAAACCCCGCTAAGTCGATGGCTATGTAGGTGGACCCACTCGGCTTGTCGCCAGAGAAGTATTTGATCCAGTCCTCCTTGAACATCTCAGACCCTCTAGCCTCGAACGAAGCTAGGAACTCTTGTCTGAAGGCGTATGATGACATACTGCGCTTGGCTATGTCAATCTCCTCTGGGTCCAGCAGAGGGTTGTCGTATGAGGTGAAGTGCCACGCCCGATATGTCGGATCATCGTTCAGCTCGGCGTACTTGTACAGCTCATAGAAGTGGTTTCGGCCCATCGGAGTACCGATAAACAGCGCGTTACCCTTCTGGTCAGCCAGTGCGGGCCGTAGAATCTCCTCGAATACAGAGGGCTTCATGTCGGCATATTCGTCCAGCACGAGGTACTTCAGGGACACACCACGCATGGTTTCCGGTCTGTCAGCGCCCTTGAGACTGATTACAGCCCCGTTGATCAGGGTAATCTGGAGGTTGTTGATATGCGAACTCTTAACCACCGGCCTCCCAAGGTCCAGCAGCAGGTTCCACATGATGTCCCTAGCCTGACCCTGCGTTGGTGCCACGTAGAACACCTGCCCGGGCTTGTCGCTCAGGGCGTTGATGATGAGCTTCCACGCAGCATAGCGAGACTTCCCGCAGCGTCTACCGGCTGCTACCACCTGAAATCTAGTTGAATCCACCCAAAGTTCCTGTTGCCACGGCAGAAGCTCTACACTAAGATCGCTCAACTTCGTCCTCGTCGGATAGGTTGCCAGTCCAATTCAGGTCGGACTGTTGGGCAAATATCACCCTGTAGTCCTTCTCCTGCACCTCATTCTCATTTTCCACCGGTTAACATCCCGCGCTTGGCCTTCTTCTTGGGCTTCATGGCCCGCACAGCATCCGCCACACGCTCCATTCTCCCCTGCACCCCATGGGGCTTGCCGGATTCGTTCAGTTTTTTCGATATTTTGTAGTCGTCGTTATCGAGGAACTCGTCCGCCGCCTCTGCGTACTTACCTTGGTTGAACAGCCTGCGGAATTTAGGCGATCCCTGCAGATCACCCCTATAAGCGGCCTGTATTAGCTCTCCCTGCACTCCCTCCGGCAACCGGTCGAAGTCCTTGATCATCTTCTTGGCTGTGTCTTCGTGAGCCTTAAACGTCTCATCGAAGCCCATGCCCCGGTACTTGCCTGTCTGGCCCACACCAGACGTCAGAATGCCCTTGTCGTCGCGGTAGTCACCCGCAACATAGCCTTCCTCTTCAACTACCCGCTTCTCGGGGTTGGTCAAAGGTCTGCCCAGCTCCTGCTCGACGACCCTGATGGCCTGTTGCCCGAAATACTGCTTAGCCATCCGTAAACTCTCCTTCCTCAAACTCGCCATCTAGGGGTTGGTCAGGAATGCTGACTCCGCCAACACCCGTTATGTTGATCTGTATCGAGCTCTTGCCGGCACCCTTGGTCACTTCCTGCTCAAACGCAGCAGATGGCAACACCCTGTCCATAACCAGCTTCCATGCGGCTGACTGGTGCTTGTGATCGTCGTCCAGTGCGGCGTCAAATATCTTCTCCAGCACCAATGCGGACTTCGGAGACGCCAACATCCGGGCCTTGTACTCGTTGATGACCGCTGCATCACCCTTTGGACGCCCAACAGCACCCCGATTGCCCTTCTTCTTGGCCTCGATCTCGGACTTCTTGGGCCTGCCACGCTTCCGGACGTTGATTTCCTTGCGCTCGGCCACTCTCTTCTGGTCTGATGCTGATAATGTCATAGGGGACGCACTCTAACACAGGCTCCTGAGAGCTGTCAAGAGGCGTTTAGGAGATGGGCTATACAATGCAACAGGGTAGGACAGGAAAACGCCTGAGAGGGCTTCTGAGGAGCTCTGAGAGGGTGTATCGGGCCCCATTTTCCTCCTTTTTTACAATACAGAATACACGTTTGGAATCAATGGCTTACCGGATTCCATTTTTGCCCTATTTTGTATCTGGGAGGGTGCCAATTATAATCAAGCATGGCGTTCCCCTCCCCCGGTGGGGTCAATTAGTCAGAATGACCACATTTTAGCGCATTTGACCACTCACCTGGCGGGATTGACCAAGTATTAGCGCATTTGACCACGTATTGGCGGGATTGACGACACGTTAGCCGTATTGACCACATGTTAGTCAGTATTGCGAACCCTTGGTTCGTTTGACCAACAGCCAAGAGGTCCACATCAGCAGCCAGAACAGGCGAGTGTGTGAGTGTGGGTGGTAGCCTATGGACCCTCTGAAGCCCCCCGGATCACACCCTGATAACCCCTGACCGGATATGGCGCCTGTGCTGCGTCGGTGCGTAGCGCCTACAGGTGCATATCCAGACAGTGATGACGATACATACAGTACCGCGAGTCTCTGACTCGTACTGTACAGCCATACAGTAAAGAGGTATTAGACAACAGAAATCGAAGAAAGTTCCCGGTCGTGTTCGGGTAGTGTTCAGAAACAATTGAGGAATAATGGAGGATGCGATTAGGGGTTGGAATCGGGGCCGAGACATGGTAGGGATCGGCATCTGTATCATCCAGGTGGTACAGCGCTGTATATCCATACATGCGAAATCCACAGGGGGCGTTTCCGGGCGGTAGGCAATGCCATAGCATAGGGCGGAGCAAAAACGTCTCAGAAGGGCTCAGATTGCGTCCTAGGGCATGATGGAGGAAGGGCGCAGATTTACCTATATATGTACCAGTAGCGCGGATGCAGGAAACCCAAATAATGTAAATATAATGGAGCTTGTAAAAAATCGCTTGCCATCACCGTCGGGTCTGGTAAGGTTCACTCATCAAGCAACACAACACAGGCATCCGCAGCCTAGCAGTCCAAAACAGCGGCCTTGACCTCCGACAGGAGATCGACCAAGGTAAAGAGCCTGACCGGCAACGGGTGAAGCTCTTATAGTGTCATCGGCTAACAGCCGGTCTGATGAGCTACAGTATTAGCGAAACACTACAACAGAGAGACAGGGATATGGACTACAAGATCGACACAGAAACAGCCAGAACAAAGAACGGCAGTATCAGGGTGTGCACGGAGGAAATCACCAACCCACAGGGCAGCGAGACCTCACACGTCCAAGTCAACATGCACTGTAAAGAGCTGGACATGACCCAGAGCACCGCGACGCTCGGCGGGCCCAACGGAACGAAATTCAAAGTAAAGAAGGTCTTGGCGTATGACGCCGACGGCAACTCGGTTGAGCTGAACATCTTTTTCGACGCATAACCACAACTGAAAACAAACCAAAGAAGGGGTAACAAAAAATGACATTTGCACAAGAAACAAACAGAGCGCGCATGATGAACCAGCAAAACAAAGGCGCATGGTTACAGCGGCAGGTTGAAGCCGGCAATATCAATAGTCACAGTGAGTTGGTGACGATTGCGGCTAAGATATACGCCAGCAGTAGGGTTCTGTTCATGGTACAGGATTATTTCGGAACCGGATTACCAGCAAAGTAACCGACTATCAACAAAGGAGAATGGAACAATGCAAGCAATAACAGTTAAGTACTTAGGGCCGACCAATACGCGCGGCGCACGATTCAAAGCAACCAGCGCGGCAGGGGCCAAATCTGTCACGCTGCCCTATGATTACGCCTTAAATGTCAGCGATAACGAGTGGCAGGCAGCAAAGGCGCTCATCTTAAAGCTGGGCTGGCAGGATAACGTATCCGAATGGGTTGGGGGCACGTTCAACGAGCGAGGCGATGCTGTGTTTGTTGGACTTTACAAGCATGAGATCAGGAGCATTAAAGAATGAGCAACAATGAGCGACGGTCGGCCTATTACGACAGGCTGAATGAGTTTATCATGACGCACCCTGAAAAATGGGTTATGCTTCACAACTGGCGCAAATATCGCGCCCTATTAAACAAGGGGAAAGAGAAATGTTTACCATAGAAGATTTAGAGACGATTGCGGTTCAACTGAGAGCGTCAGCGGATGCTTCGCTTGCCAGATACCCGAACGGATCACCTCACACCGAGAAACTGCTACGAATCGCGGCCATAGCGGAGGACGCCATCATTGATAATACGCCGATTGAGAAGGCGGACGACCTCGCTGATTACGTGTCCTTTATCGACTCGCGCAACCTGATGCGGTTGAAGGAGGAGAGCCGGGAGAAGTACATTGCACAGCGCGACGCATCGGCCAAGAACCGCCACGCAACGGCGCTGAAATACGACTACCCGGAAGTTCATGCGATGTTGTATGCCGACTAAGCAAACTTTTAACGATGAGACACACGGCCCTGTAGAGTTCACGGACTTGAGAGAGAACGTGCACTCTGACAAAGCTAGAGTGAGAGACATTAAGCTACAGGGGAAACCCGGACCTGAAGCGGCGCGACTAAAGCGCGAAATATGTGAAGATATCAACAAATCGAGGAAACACTAAATGAACAATGTAAACGAACCAACCGAATACAGTGACGCGCAAGTAGCGGACATTATAGATGAGTATCTCGGCGTGAACGTCGACCAAGACGATCTGGCGCTGTACGCCGAGGGCGAGCGCAGGGCGTCTAGCACGTCCCAGATATTCATGGTTGCCAAATCATTGGTAAAGAAATACGGCGATGAGCGAGCGTTTCAGGTGGCCAACAATAAGGCCTTCGGCGCGATGCGAGACTCTGAACAAGAGTACTGGTATCAAGTGGCCGCCACCGTCTCTTACTTTAAAGATGGGGTGTATCGTGGCTAGAAAACCCCTGACTATCCCGAAACTAAAGAAGAAGCTGGACCGGATCTTTAGCTTGTACATCAGGCACATGCATTCGCCAGACGGAGAGCGCTGCGAGTGCTTCACCTGCGGTAAATGGGTGCCGATTGGGGAGACCGATTGCGGCCATCACCTGAGCCGCAGCTTTGGGCCTACACGCTACTCGGAGAGCAATTGCCGGCCCCAGTGTCGATTTTGCAACCGCTTCAGGGAAGGCATGCAGCATGAGTTCACTAGAAATCTCCAGCTCCACATCGGTCAGGCCGCCTACGATCAAATGATCGAGGAGGCGTACAGGCCGTGGAAGTGGGACCGCGAGAAGTTGGAGGCGGATATCAAGTACTACCAGTCTGAGTTGAGGTCTATGGGGGTGAAATACTGAGAAAACTTCCACTATATCTTCACGATTCTATCATTACATCTCAATTGTTGTATGGTAAAATCATATACATATCAGCGTAACGGGGAAGCCGTAGCAGGCCGAACGTTATTAAAAACACGGGTTTATCAGGTCAAGGTGATCTTCAAGACTATCGCGAGGGTCTCCACCTGATTAACCTTTTTTAGAGAGGGGTAAGCATGAAGAAAGTGAAACGAGTGCCCAACAGGATCGTAACCGGGTGGTGCGATCCGGAGGTATTCGCAGAATATAGGTCAGGCAACAAGTTTGACGAAGCCGGCATGGCAATACTGCCTCCGGTAAGACGACTCAAAGAGCGAGACGACGCGGTTCGAGTCATGGTAACGCTGGAGGCGGTAAGGAATGGCTGAGCGAATAGAGCTAGAGCAAAACACACAGGAGTGGCTGGACTACAGGTTCGACCATAGAAACGCATCAGAGGCAGGCACGGTGATGGGCGTCAACCCATACCAGAGCATCGCCAAGCTGCGCAAGATCAAAGAGGCCCGCGAGGATTCGTTTAAGGGCAACGCCGCGACAGACTACGGTCACAAATGGGAGGATGCCGCAAAAGAGAAAGCGGAGTTTCTGCTGGGTGTTGACCTAGAACCGGCAATCTTCCGTGACGGCGTATACAGCGCCTCTCTGGACGCTTACGGTGAGGAGGGTAACGAGTCATACAAGGTTGAGATAAAGTGTCCCTACGGGCGTCAGGGTTCGCGTCTGTGGAAGCAAGCACAGATCGAGGGTAGCTGGGATCAGGTTATTCCTGAATACTATGTCTGGCAGGTCGTTCACCAGCACATGGTGATGCCGACCGCTAGAACCTTCTTCTTTATCTTCATTCCCAATGAGGACTTCAGGTTGATCGAGTGCTTCGTCACTGATGAGCAGGTCGCCGCGCTGAAGGAAGCGTGGGAGAAGTTCGCCAACCCAGAGGCAGAACTGACTACTGAATACTTGCGCCCTGTAGTAGACCGCAGGGCCGAGGTGAAGCTGCAAATTGCACAACTCTCTGATGAACTCAAAACGATTGAGAGTGAACTGAAGGATTCCGGGGAGGTTGAGTTCCCCGGTGGGTTGAGACTGGTTGAGCGGGTCCGTAAGGGCTCTATTGACCAGAGGAAGATGGAAAAGTTTGGGTTGGCGGTGGACAACTTTCGGAAGCCCGACCTAACATACAAAACTTTTGTGGAGGCGTCATAATGATTGCTAGAGAAAGTACGATTTACGCGGCCATTGGCCGCACTGAGAATCACATTGACCTACTGGTCAGGAAGCGACGCAAGCTAGCGCGCACTGAGGCCAAAGATCGGGACGAGGAAGCCCGCATCAATGCCGAGTTCGAGCTGGCGTCATGGCTTGTCAGAGAGGAGCGAAGAACCCTGAGGAACCTCCAGGAAACGTTAGACTTTAAATACGGGGTGGCACAATGAGCGAACCATCACTGTTTGACAGGCTTTCGGCTATTGACTGCCGTGACCATATCGAGAAGAAGGGGAAGTTCTCTTATCTCTCGTGGACTTGGGCTTGGACTACACTCAAGCGACACTGCCCTGAAGCGCGCTTTCAGAAGCACACCTTTGATGTCATGGGGCGAGAGGTGCCGTACATGACAGACGAGAACGGCTTTGCTTTTGTCAAGGTGACAGTTTTTACCAATGACGACACGCAGACGGAGGTGTTCCCGGTGCTGAACCATAGCAACCGACCGGTCCAGAACCCTAACGCCTTTGACGTCAACACATCGCTACAGCGTTGTCTGGTAAAGGCTATCGCGATGCTGGGGCTGGGGCTGTACATTTACGCAGGTGAGGACGTGCCAGAGGGCGCAGAACCCCTGTCACCGTACACCAAGAAAGAAGAGGATGAGATGGTAAAGCAGTATTCATCTTCGCCAGACCTCGGGGAAATCTTCTAATGACCACTAGGGAGGAGCAGGAAAACAAAAGGAGGAGTCTTGACCTGTCGCAGGTTGAAGGCAACTTTCACCGTCATAGCGTCAAAGGGCGCGGGTTCAGAGAGAAAGGTACAGAGGGGACATTCCCGACTCTTGCCGCATCCACGAACCCGGTACTCCAGATGCCATGGCACTTGAGTAAGATCAGGTCTGTTGAGGGCCTGTACACTAAACCACACCTTTATTACGCATAAGGAACTATTATGACTGAACAATACGACAACCGTGGACAAATCGCACTCTGGGGCAAGCGCGAGGACGCATCACCCAACGCACCTGTTGCCAAGGGCCACTTCTTCGCCCACCGGGACATCAAAGAGGGTGAGAAGATCGAGGTAGCCCTGTGGCTCGCTGAGAACCCGAACGGCAACCCGAACGCGCCTAAGATGAAGGGCAAGATCTCCGACCCCTATCAGGCTGACGGCAACTTCGGCGGGTCTCAACCTGCAGCAGCACCAGCGCCGACATCAGCGCCGGCTGGCGACTTGGATATTCCCTTTTGATGGAGCTGTAAACTGTGGACCTAAGAGACTACCAAGTCGATGCCGTCTATCAGACTCGGAAAGCCGCCGCTCAGGGGAGTGTGATACTTCAACTCCCCACGGGCGCTGGCAAAACGGTCGTGGCCGGCGACATGATCAAGAGGGCACTCGCCAAAGGGAGGAGGGTGGCCTTTCTAGTACCCTACATATCCCTAATTGATCAGACGTGGCAGTCTTTCGCCAAGCAGGGGATCACGGATATCGGGGTTGTGCAGGCAGACCACTGGCTGTATGACCCTGCCGCCCCTGTGCAGGTGTGCTCAGTCGATACGCTCGCTAGACGCTTGGCCTTTCCCGAGGTCGACCTAGTGATAATCGACGAGGCCCACAGGCGATCGTCTTTTGTGAATGCGTGGATGCGGAAGGGTGGACCGACGTTTGTCGGCCTGACCGCTACACCGTGGGCAAAGGGTATGGCGAATCACTGGGACCACCTGATCATCGGTGAGACGGTACGCGGGTTGATTGATCGCGGCTTCCTGTCCGATTTTCGGGTGTTCGCCCCGTCATCGCCAGATCTCAAAGGGGTGCGAGTCGTGGCCGGCGAGTATCATCAGGGACAACTGGGGCAGGCGGTATCTAACCGCAAGCTGATAGCATCCATTACTGATACTTGGCTGGAGCGATCGACAGGGGAGAAAACGATCCTGTTCGCTGTCAACCGAGCCCACGCGGCAGAGCTACAGGCATCATTTATCGAGCGCGATATTCCGGCTGGATACATTGACGCCCACACCTCGCCACAAGAGCGCAGCCTTATCGCTGACCAATTCCATTCAGGAGAGGTCAAGGTCGTGTGCAACGTTGGATGTCTAGTCGCTGGTGTAGACTGGGACGTGAGAACTTTGATACTGGCAGCGCCTACGCGTTCCGAGATCAAGTACGTGCAGATGGTTGGCCGAGCATTGAGGACGGCTCCGGGTAAGGAGTACGCGCTCATCCTCGACCATTCAGACACGACGCAACGGCTAGGCTTTGTGACAGACATTCATTATGATGAGCTATGCGACGGTAGCCCGGACAACAAGAAGGAGAGAAAAGAAAAAGAAGAAGTGCTACCCAAGCCCTGCCCTAACTGCGGAGCTTTGAAAACGACCAAGGTGTGCCCTGCCTGCGGCTATCAGTACGTGCCAACGGGACAGATAGAGACAGAGGACGGCCACCTTGTTGAGGTCAAGGCTCCAAAGTTCACGCAGAAGCGAGTCGCTGAAATACACGGGATGTTTTTGTCCCACGCACGAGAGAAGGGGTATAAGGACAGATGGGCGTATCACAAAACAATGCAGATGACTGGTTTAGCGCCGAGAGGCCGAGGGACGCCGACCCAACCCGACCAAAAGGTGCTGGACTACATCAAACACATCAACATCAAGAACGCGAGGCGGAGGAAATCTTCTACCGAGACCTCTACAAGGAACTCTTGAATGATCACCGAGAACTGGAGTTAAAACTATGGCACGTAGAGTGGGAAAAGCAGGACTTGGAGCGCAGGCTAGAGGCGGCGCGAAGGTGGTACCGATTGACCTACCCGGAGTAAAGGCCGAGGAGTATCAGGGCAAGGCGGATAGCAGAGATGCTCTAATAGAGAGCATTGAGAGCGCCACAGCCACGATAGACTTCAAGTATCCGGTGAAGATCAAGATCGAGCATGACGCTGGCGTGATGGACTGTTACGCCGTGTTCTGGATATGGATGCGGCACATCAGCATGCATCTGAAGGAACGCTGGCCTGACGCCTACGCAAAGCTGGATCACAAAGGCGAGATGATGCACGATATGGTGTGCCAAATGTTTCTGGGAACCACTAAGCCGGCAAAGGTTGGCAAGACTATACTGTCTGGTCGACAGAAAACTCTAACGTCACCGCGTATGAGCAAGGGCGAGCTGATCGACTTGCTGCGACGGATCGAGGAGTGGGCTGTCAGCATTGGCATCACTCTGCCGCAACCGAGAAGCGAGTACACGCAACACAAGGGACTTGAATGATATTCATTTGTGTCAGCAGAGGAGCGATACTACAATGAACGGATCCAAGGCAATGAGAGTTGTTTTTATTGAATGGACTGACGCCTGCGGCTGTGCTGCGGGATGGGATGATAGAACGAAGCTTGAGGAGTTTGAGGGCAACTGCTACACCACCGGAATCGTGCTGGATGAGGACGAGCTCTTCATTCTGGTTGCGTCGTCTGTCACCGCAGACCTAAAGACACAGCAGGGCGGGATAGCAATCCCCAAGGAGATGATCAAATATATAACCGACTTAGAGCTGCCCTGATAAGATACAGGTGGCACCTTCTGGCACTGGCCGGGGTGGCGCAATGGGCTTTCCTGATTTCACTAATAGCAAGAGACATGACATGAGCAAATACGACACACTGATGACGCACTCGGTAGGTGGTAACCCTATCCAGAATGCGGCACGATACAGCCACAACTCAATACAGGGCCATCACCATAGCGTGTTTGGCATCGCCTACCACGCAGACATGAACAACCTGCGCTGGCATATGAGCGTAGGCTGCCTGCTGGACCAGAATAGCCCGGCTGCGCGCTACGGCAAGATGGCGGTACTGAAGCGTCCGATACTGGGCTGCGGCGTAATCCTGAGCGATCTGGGGAACTTTCTGGTCATCTCTGACCTGCATATCCCCTATCACCACAAGCACTCTTTCGACTTCCTGTGGGCTGTTGCTGAGGAGTATGACTGCTACAACATCCTGAATGTTGGCGACGTTATCGACCACCATGCCGGATCGTTCCACGAGTCTGAGCCGGATGCCTACTCCGCCGAGGAGGAATACGAGCTGGCGAAGAAGTACGCTCAGGAGCTGGAGGAGATGTTTCCGGAGATGGTCATCACCACTGGTAACCACTGCAACATCCCTGTGCGCAAGGCTAAGGCGGCTGGCCTGCCTACCTCAATGCTGAGTGACTTCAATCACCTGTATGACTTGCAAGGCGGATGGGATTGGGTTGATATCCACAAGTTTGCAACAAAGGGCGGCACCCCTATGCTGGTGCCGATGACGCTGAACAAGCGAGGATGGGATAAGAAGGTGCGACCGTTATGATTTTTCAGGGTGACGCGATTAGAGAGATGTCCCGAATGGAGGCTGGTAGCATTGATATGGTATTGGTGGACCCGCCTTACGGCACTACCGGCTGTAGGTGGGATTCGATCATTCCCTTTGATGATATGTGGGAGCAGGTACACAGGGTGGCAAAGGCGGACGCTGCGTTAGTGTTTTTTGGCAACCAGCCATTCACCAGCGCCCTCGGAGCCAGCAACATTTCAAACCTGAAGTATGCGTGGACGTGGCGAAAAAGCAGGGCCACGGGCCACCTGAACGCAAAGAAGATGCCAATGAAGGATTGTGAGGACATATTGGTTTTTTACCGAAAGCAGCCAACGTACAACCCGCAAGGCGTGAAGGATTGCGATATTATGGAGCACAACTCAAAGAGTGACTCTTTGAGGGGGGCGGTCACGGGTGCTTCCAGCGTGGTATCTGGGGGCATAAAATATGCACCGTACCGGCAAACCCGGACCGGTTATCCCCGTCAGGTTCTTGACTTTCCCTCCGAAGGCAAGACTGTCCACCCGACGCAAAAGCCAACCGCCTTGCTGGAGTACCTGATAAGGACGTACACCAATGAGGGCGACACAGTGCTTGACTTTTGCATGGGCGGCGGCAGTACCGGGGTTGCCTGCGCCAAGTCCGGCAGGGCGTTTATTGGAGTGGAGAGGGACCCCGGCTATTTTGGCGTGGCATCGCAGCGAATCAAGGAGGCTGTATGAGATTTGGACTAGGATTAAGGAATGGGTTTTGTTTTGGGTTCGATCTGTCGTCGATTGAGAAGGCGATCATCGTATACGAGGATGGGGCCGTGTTGAGTCACGGCCTGTGCATCATGGTTGGGCCGCTGTACTTGTGTGTCATGTTCGAGAGGGAGGTAGAGATAGATGAATAGCGTATGCGGTGATTGCCCTCACCCATCATTTTGCAGGTACAACGGCTCCTGCGCCCCCACTCCAAAGCACGGCGGCACCGTCGCGAGCGCGAGCTTCGTCGATGCCTCTGATGATGTCCGAAAGGCCACGCCCATCGACGCCATCTTCAAGTTCTGGCCGGATGCGATGGTTGCGCTGGCTCAGCATATCTGGAATGGCAACGAGAAGTACAACCCTGAGCACCCCAAGATCGGCTGGATCAGAGAGAAAAGCAGCGATCACGTTGCCTCAATGACTCGCCACCTGTGCTATGACTACGTGAAGGCGACCACTAAGAGGGCCAAGATCAAGGTGATGAGCGCTATAGCGTGGAGAGCGCTGGCCGAGCTACAACTACTGACAGAGGAGAAAGATGATGAGTGATCAAGACGAAATTAACACTAGCGCAGAGTATGTAGACCGTCTACATGCAAATTTAAGGAGAGAAGAATGAACGAACTTAAACAACCTCACTTTTGTGATGGCTGCGGCCTCAATATGGCGAGCGCAAAAGCGCAGATGAATCGAGAACCTGATTTAGCCAAGGCGCTGCAATGGCTTGAATCTTGGCTGTGCCTCGACGACGACAGTATCGCAAGGAAATTTGCTACTACCTTGTGGCAGAAGCTGGACGAGGCTGATAAGGCAGAGGCCGAACTTGATGCGCTGAAGGCTGAGCTGAAACATGAAAGCGAACTCACGGCAACGATGACTAAGAAAATCGCACGACTTGAGGAAGCCGGGGTGGTTCTAGCATCAAGCTATTCTGTCATTGCCGACATGAGCAGGCCGGGGGCGCGAGCTGTACTTGAGAACTGGCGGGCAGCACTGAAGGGAGAGAGTAAAGATGGGCAGTGATATGCCAGAAAGGATATGGCTTCACAAGCAGAGCGAGGTTGTGCTGTCGCGGAAACCCGAGAGTTTGACTTCGGCGCTTTTTGAGAGCTACGTCAGATCGGACATATATGCAGGCCTTGAGCGCCAGCGTGATGAGTTGGCTGAGTTGCTGAAAGACACATCAGGAGCCTTGCGGGTTAATGGGTTAGGCGTAATAGCGCAAAAAGTCGAAGAAGCCTTAGCCAAAGCGGAGAAAGATGATGAGTGAT
>Ga0208899_1000246_pt1 | contig 37025 bp, 58 predicted proteins | sample VirMetDEL_Nov_24_FD_184518 | JGI IMG/M metagenome (GOLD analysis project Ga0208899, IMG submission 184518) | Aqueous microbial communities from the Delaware River and Bay under freshwater to marine salinity gradient to study organic matter... | ecosystem: Environmental > Aquatic > Marine >... | reverse complement strand
CACGGAGGCTTTGGGTGGTGCTGATGAACTTGAGCTAGCAATTGAAAGGATTGCTCGTTGGTATAAGGCTTTCCCAAAAGCTATAGTTACAATTGGTAACCATGACCGTATTATAATGAGAAAAGCACAAACTAGTGCTGTTCCAAGAAAATGGATAAAAGCATATAAAGAAGTATTAGAAGTTCCAGGTTGGAAATTTGTAGATAGATACGTTTTAGACAATGTACAATACATACATGGAGAAGCCGGTACAGCAAGGATAAAATGTAAGGCTGATATGCAAAGCACTGTTCAAGGACATTTACACACTCAATGTTACACGGAGTTTTTTGTAGGTCAAAACTTTAAAGTGTTTGGTATGCAAGTAGGATGTGGTATCAACTTTGATTCTTATGCTATGGCTTACGCTAAACGAGGTAAAAAACCAGCTATCGCTTGTGGAGTTGTAATAGATGGTAAAATAGCTATCAACGAATTAATGGATTTATAATTGTTAAAATTATATTAATTTTTTTTTTAATTAACAAATGTTTATTATATTGCAATATGAAAAAACCTAAGAAGTATACACATCAACAAAGAATGTCTAAAATGGAAAAGGTATTGACAACTTATTATATCTTAATACAGTCAATGCAAAAACGTATAGATACTATAGAGAAAAAATTAGGGTTAAAAAAGGAAGAAGATGGTAATACTGTTTGATGCTGATAGTTTAGTTTTCTCATCTTGTGTAAATGTGGAAGATGATTTTGAACAAGCGAAAGCTAAGTTTGATGAAGTGTTAATGAGTATAGTTAACAAATTAGATGAGGAATATAACATTGATAGATTAATAGTGTTTAATGCGGCAAGAGGTAATTTTAGAAAGATAATCAACTCTAAGTATAAAGCTAATAGAACTAATAAACCACCATTATTATTAGATAAATTACATAAACATGTAAATGAAGCTTATGAAAGTAAGACAGCTTATGGAATGGAAACAGATGATCTCGTGTCTATATATTGGAATAAATTACAAAAAGAAATAGGAAGGGATAATGTAATAATAGTAGCATTAGATAAAGACTATAAACAACTACCCTGTATGTTTTACAACTATCATCAAAAACATCAAACAATGTGGAATATCTCTGAGTTACAAGCAATGAGAAATTTTTATACACAAATGATTACTGGTGATAGCGCTGACAATGTTAATTTCTGTTTCGGATATGGACAAAAATACGCTGATAAAATATTTAAGAATTGTAAAACAAAATATCAATTTATTAGAGAAACATTTCAGTTATTTAAAAAAATATATAAATCAAAAGCACGTGAAAAATTCATCATGTGTTATACTTTATTAAAACTAAAAACATGAGTAATATACTTGAAAAAGCAAATAGTATAATAAACAAAAGATCTGAGGAAAAAGAAAGGAATTACGGTCCATTTTCTGAAGGTATGAGAAGAGCTGCACTTATTGCTTCAGGCGCAACCGGTAAAGAGATAACTGCTGAAGACATGTATATGTGTATGGTAGCTTTAAAGCTGTCAAGAGAATCATATAATCACAAAGAAGATAATTTACTAGATGCAGTTGCATATCTAGGAGCACTTAATAATTTACACGATGAGCAAGGATAATATTTGCATGATCAATTTAATGGGTAAGGTTACTACTAAATTGAATTCACATAATGCTGGTTGGACTTATTGTTTGGCTAGTATTATTAATGCGAGGGTTGATTACGATGTTGAGTTTGTAAACGACCCTAAACAAATACATATGTATAAAACAGTGGTGATTAATAACGGTATTAATTACAAGGAAAATGTTTGGAACTTCTTCGGCGGAGTTCAACAGTTAACATTAGATTATTTACATGAGTTAAGTAAATACAAAGGAGATATTTATACATTTAATGAACCTATTGATTTTAAAACTTTACTAAAAAGAAAAGAGATAACAACTATTCCTAATAAGAAAGTTATATGTGAAACAACTACCAGTAACAAATTAATATTAGGGGATTCACATTCTTTATCTATTTATAAAAAAGGATGGGGTATTAAAAGATTAGATGGTAAAACATTACATGGTTTTTTAAAAGACCCGTACAAGTATTTTGACAAAGATAAAACTACTGATTTAATTTTATATTTTGGTAATATTGATATTAGATTTCATTTAATGCGACAGCCAAATCCTGAGTTAGCAGTATATGAATTGTTTGCTAAGCTATGTATGTTTATAGAAGAAATAACTCCTGAAATTAATGTAACAATTCAAGAGTTGTTACCGATAGAGGATGAATCTAGAAAAATACCTGGATCAGGAAAATATAAAGGTGAATCTTATTTCGGTAGTAAAGAAGCAAGACAAAACTTAGTTAACTTATTTAATGGTTTAATCAACACTGCTGGCACTGCAAAATATCCTTATAAAGTACAGAAAGCTTGGTTAACGTATCCATTAGACTTTAATCACATGGAAGCTAGGCAATCAGTTCATGTTAGACCTAGTAGTTATTTACATAAAAAAACATTTATAAATGATACAAGAGTTCCAACTTTATTATAAAAAAGCAAAGTTAAATCAAGAAAGACTTTATCAAGGTTACGAGTGGACTAAAAAAGATATTGATGATGATTTAATTTGGCATGTTCCAATCTACGATGTTGTTAATAGAAGATACGCAGCGTTTAGTAGTTTGTTAGAAGCTATTAGATTAAAAGAAGCAGATCCTAAAGGCAATGGCGAATATTTTAAATATGCAGATGTTAATGATTTTGATTTCATGTTGCTATGTTACTTGTTTAGGTTATGTGGTAGTGGGATTAATTATTTTCCAAAGACTAATCATCCTTACGGCACTCATGGTTTCGGTAATTTTTGGATAGTCGATAGTTTACTAAACGAAAGGCTAACATTTAATGAATGGATGGAGGATCTACCTGAAAAAAAGTTTAGTGATAACAAAGGTTATTTACTGCCTATGATTTCTAAAGGTTTAAGGAATTTTATTTTGGAAGATAGTTATAAATTAGTTAACTACATATTAGATAACATGTGGGGATTAGAAATATATGAGGTTGTAGATCTAGGTAACGAGTGGTTATTACGAAGAGGATATAAAAGACAGAACTTTGTTTTATGTGCTTTCGCAATGGATCTAGCCGAGTACTTTCCTAAAATAATAACAAGACATAGTAATGTTTACGTAGGATCTAACGCTAAAAAATGCTTAAAAGAAATATTTCCAAACGAAAAAGGGATTGGAAGTAATTTAAAAGTAACTAATGAATGTCTTGAGAGACTTTGTGCTTTAACAGGCAATCACAGTTTTAAATACGATATGGAAGATGTGGCTTGTGATTTTATAAGATATAAGAATAATTTTCAGAGTAAGCATCATATAGAATATAATAACGGGATAAAATATTATAACAGTGTTTTTAAATAAACAAAAATATATAGAGAATAAAGATCTAAACTTATTTGGTCTTGATCAATACTTGATGTTGACTGAAGATTTTAAATCATCTTTTGATCCTTTTGTAGTTAAAGATGTAAACGGGTTTAATGTTATTGATGAATCTGAATCATGTGAAGTTGGTTATAAAGCAAGATCAGGTGAGTTTTTCATGCAACACTTAAAGGATATAAAAGTAAATCACGTGGTTTATGTTCAACCTAGAAGAGGTTTTGCAGGTATCTCATTAGCTTGGTTGTGTAAAAAGTATGACATGAAACTTACTTTAGTTATGCCAGCTTCTAAAGAAGTAAGTGATCATCAAGCTTTATGTATTGAATTAGGAGCTGAAGCTAAGTTTGCTAGAATAGCAGCTATGCCAAATGCTAATAAGATTGCTAAAGAATATGCTGAAAAAGTAAATGCTTTCTTTATACCATTAGGATTAAATCACCCGTTGGTTATTGCAGGAGGAGTAAGAGTAATATACGATTATTTTAAAGACAAAGAGAAACCTAAAACAATGTGGAGTGTGATTAGTACAGGTGTATTACAAAGATCATTACAAATTGCATTGCCAGATACACAGTTTAAAGCAGTTGCAGTTGCTAGAAATATACAACAAGGCGAATTAGGGCGCGCCGAGTTTTACAGTTATCATAAGCCCTTTAACAGTCTGTCTGATTTAATACCGGATAAATTTGATTGCGAGGATAGTTATGACTCGAAAGGCTGGCACTACATGTGCAAATATGGAAATGAAGGTGATTGGTTTTTTAGTGTAGCCGGTAACGCTAAGAAGCCATCAATAAATAAAAGTCAAATCAAATCATATAGGGATTGGAATGACTTAAAAGATTTTAAAATATGATTTACAATAACGTGACTGAAGCTTTTGAATCTTTGTATAATAAGATTGATAAAGTAGAGGAAGGTCCAAATAAAACCAAAGCAATTTATAATACTTGTTTTACAATTAAAGACACTAAAGATCTCGTGGTCAAAACACCTTGGAGAAACTTTAAAACAAGCTATGCGGAAAAGGAATGGATTTGGTATGTTTCAGGAAATAGAAATGCTGAAGAGATAGCTAAGTGTGCCAAAATCTGGTATAATCACATGGATGATAATGGTAATGTTAATTCGAATTATGGATGGCAATGGTGGAGGAATGATCAATATCGTTATGTAGTAGAAGAATTAAAATATAATAGGTTTTCGAGACGTGCTGTTATTACAATATATGACGGTAAAGAATGGGAGGACTACGAGAAAGATACACCTTGTACTCTAGCAATACAGTTTTATTTTAAGACTGATCCCAAGGTTTTACACATGTCGGTTATTATGAGAAGCAACGATTTATGGTTTGGTTTTTGTAATGATGCCTATTGTTTTATGAAATTGCATGAATCAATGTGCGAAGATTTAAATGCAATTCAAGGAGAATATACACATTTCGCGCAAAACTTACATTTATACCCAAGACATTATGGAAAAAACATTTGAATTAATTAGAATATGGGCTTCAGAAAGAGGTTTGTATAAAAAAGGAGATGCTAACACACAATATGTAAAGTTTCAAGAAGAAGCTGGAGAATTAGCAAAGGCATTATTAGAAGATGATAGAGAAGAAATAATAGATGCAATAGGTGATATTGTTGTTGTTCTAACAAATTTAGCACACATGAAAGGATTAAGTATTGAGGATTGTATTGTGACCGCTTACTTAGAGATAAAAAACAGAAAAGGATCTATGATAAATGGAACTTTTGTAAAACAAACTAGAGACACAGATCACATAATTGCAGGAACAGAATGAGAAGATATATAGCAAAAATAAGAATACCAGATAACTTAGATCAACAATCAGTTGGGTATATAGGTGAAAGAATATTTAAAATTTGGTTTAACAATACATTTAACGACGAACAATTGTTTAAACAGAAAGCAGATAGAGAATATCAGCAAATAGATTTTTCAGACGAGAAAGGTTATACATACCAAGTAAAAACAACTAGCAAAAAGAGTTATACGTTTAATTGTCCGATGGATAAAATAGATGATCATTTAAATTCATATTATTATGTCTTTATACAATTAAAAGGAGAACACGCTTATATAGAACCATTACAAGACAGGGAGGACATTTTAGATAATATAAAAAAATCTTTTATAAATGATACATGTTACATTAAAGCGAGAGACCTCCAGCAACAAGAGATCGAAATATAATAGTAAAATAATAGATGAATATTATTTACTTGTGATTTATGAAGTTGAAAAAGGTGAATCGTTAGAGGATATGCAATTTATGTTAAAAGAGTATGAGGATAAAGAAATGTATCTTGAATGCGCTGGAATACACAAAGCTATTGATCACATTACCTTTTTTGCAATTTGTGAAATAATAACCAGTCTATGTTTAGACGAACAAACTGATAATTTAATTTTTAATTATGACAAGCGAGAAGATTAGAGAAATAATAAATGAAAGAGTGAACATTGACATCACTAACAACACTAGAGACAGAAGACATGTTTATGCTAGAGCTGTTTACTATAAACTATGTAGAGAGTTAACTAAAATGAAACTACATGAAATAGCATCAACAGTAAATAGAAATCACGCTTCTGTTTTACACGGTATAAACAACGTATTTAAGATTATAAAAGAATACAACGATCCTATGTACGAAATATATATAGATTTAACTAAAGAGCAAATGCTACCGTTAAGAGAAAAATACCAAATACTAACTCATAAATATAATGAGCTAAGCAAATATATTATAGATGATCAATACAAAGGTATTTATAACTTAATTCAAAAGATACCTGAAAAAGAAATAGCAAATGTTCAAACAAGGTTATCAGCAATAGTTGATATACTTAACAAAAAGAAATAAATGTTGTTATATAAAAAATGTTTGATTAATCAAGTTTTTTCAAAATGAATATAGCAGCAATTCACCCATGTCCAATTTGTATTACTATCACAATAGTAACATATTTAATCTATAGATACTATGAGTCGAGGAGGTAAACGAGAAGGATCAGGACGTAAATCAAAAGCAGACGAAGTACAGCTAATTGAGAAGTTAGGTCCTTTAGAAAATAAAGCATTTAAAGCCTTAGAAGAAGGAATAGAATCAGGTGATTTTAAATATGTACAATTGTTCTATCATTACTTTGCAGGTAAACCTAGAGAAACAAAAGATATTAATCTTGCATCAGAGCAGCCATTATTTAATTTAGATGAATGATTTTATTGTAACAACAGCAATAAAGAAACTAAGTAAATTAAACAAACGTAATAGAATTGTACAAGGTGGAACCTCAGCGGGTAAAACATTCGGCATTATTCCTTTGCTTATAGATCATGCTATAAAGAATCCAAACAAAGAAATATCTATAGTTAGTGAGTCAATACCACATTTGCGTAGAGGTGCTTTAAAAGACTTCTTAAAGATCATGATTAGCACAGGAAGGTATATAGATGGTATGTTTAATAAAAGCTTATTAAAGTACACGTTTACAAACGGTAGCTATATAGAGTTCTTTTCTATTGAATCAGCTGACAAGTTAAGAGGAGCAAGAAGAAATATCTTATACGTTAATGAAGCAAACAATATTCCTTTTGACGCTTATAACCAATTAGCAATAAGAACTAATGAAACTATATGGATTGACTTTAATCCTACCTCATCATTCTGGGCACATACTGAATTACAAAACAATGAAGATACTGACTTTATCAAATTAACTTATAAAGACAATGAGGCATTGCCTGATACTATTATTAAGGATATAGAAAAAGCTAAGATCAAAGCAAATAAATCTACTTATTGGAAGAACTGGTGGACAGTTTATGGTCTTGGTGAAATAGGTAGTTTAGAAGGTGCTTGCATACCAGATTGGAAACAAATAGATCTACCTAACGAAGCAAGGTTATTATGTTACGGTATGGACTGGGGATATAGCAATGATCCTACTACTTTAGTAGCTATGTACAAATACAATAATGCTTTTATATTTGACGAGGTATTATACAAGAAAGGAATGCTAAACACAGATATAAGCAACCTTTTAAAGAGTTACGATGTAGACAATATAATATATGCGGATAGTGCAGAGCCAAAATCAATTGCTGAATTAAATAGCTATGGACATACTGTTTTACCATGTATGAAAGGTCGTGATAGTATTGTTTACGGTATTAACTTAATAAACCAAAATGAGATCTATGTAACAACTAGATCGGTTAACATGATCAAAGAACTACAAAATTATATTTGGTTAAAGACAAAAGATGGTGAAACATTAAACAAACCAATTGATGCTTATAACCATTGTATTGATGCAATGAGGTATGCAATAACAGCACAATTAGATAATCCTCATCGAGGTTCTTATCATATATATTAGAATTTTAACAAAATTTTAACATTTCTTTAACATTTTAAACCAAAGTTAGTTTGTATATTAGCATTGTACTTATGTACAAATGTTCATTAAAATACTGAAATACATTAAGAGGAGTGCTAATCTATAGGAGTACTTAAACGACACACCTCGGCCACTGCGTAAAATGAAAGTGTATCCTCTTAATAATATATCTAGGACAGCATTTCCTACATTGAATAAGACTTTAAAGTAAAAATATATAACAAAGCATTAGTGTAAGATGAGAAGCGATGTACTTACTAAGTTGTGAAAATATAAAAGGTTTGGGGATAAGCTACCAATGTCAAATGCGGCATAGTCAAAATAACGGTTGAAAAAAACAAGCTACGACAGTTATATAGAAGCAAGGAGGTAAGAGAAGGATGTTGGAGAGTACAAACACTCTTAAAGAATCTGACAAAGTAACCGGCAAGTCGCATAGCTGGGAGGTTAAACAAGATCATGCGCATCTTAATAACCTAAGGGATCACCTAACTAGATTAAAATATTGAAGAAGTATGGTTAGCCGGAGAAATCCTTAGCGGGAAGAAGGACCGTGTGTTTTGTCAGCACCGAAGAGTCAATGACAGTGGTGAGAGATTCGAATCTCAAGAGTTGTAGAACGTGTACATCCACAAGGGCGGCCAGACAGAATTAGTTCCCCTTATAGATCTAAGATTTATAGGGGGTTTTTTTTAACAAAACTTTAACATTTCCTTAACACTTATTATTAACAATTGTTAGTATATTTATATCGTACTTAAAGCCTAAGCAATTAGAAGAGTACTTAAAACAAAAATAACTTAAATAAAAACTATGGAAGACACTTGGACACTTAAGCAACAATTGCATGATGCATTAGTAGATGTTGATACATTAAAAATGCAGAAGAGCAGATTAGAAAAGGAACTATATCGAGAAAAAGAATGTTACTACGCAACTGTTAGATCATACGAAGACTCAATTCATAAATATCATTCCGATGTTATTAGACATCTAGATCAAGATATTAATAAAATAAAACACTTGTTAAAAGGTTGGTACGCGATACCAGACGAAGAAAGTCTAGAGATACAATTAACTGATATTATTAAAACAACAATGACTAAAACAATATTAGATTATGAGAAAGCATTACGATAAATTAATACGATTAGCTGCATTAAGTTTATTTTCATTGATCTTATTAGCCGGGAGTTTATTACTTTTAAACTTGGAAAATTTGATCAATATAATAATTGGACTATAGGAAAGAAATAAGTTGGTGTTTAGAGAATCACATAAAGGTATATGTAGAACCTATTAGACAGGGTAAGAGACCACCTGTTGTTATTGTGATAGATTTCAAAGGTCAAATAAAAAAAGGCAAAATAGAATATGCACAACAAACAAATTTAGTATGGGATAAAATAAACGAAATATATAAACAATATTATTGGCATTACAATAGTTAGTTTGAGTTAGTTTAATTTTAGTTAGAGACCTCCGTTTAACATGGGGGTCTTTTTTTTGTTTTATAAAAAAGAAATATGAAAATTAATATTAAGGACGTAACTTTAGGAGACTATCAAAAAGTTATGATCAAAGATGAGGTTACCCAAGAAGATCTATTAAAATGCTTCTTAAAGTTAACACAAAAGGAATTAAATAAGATTCCACAAAAAGACATTGAGCTGTATAATTTAGAAATAAATCAAGCTCTAAATAAAGATTATGATCTAGAAAGAACGTTTAAGTTAGACGGAATAAATTATGGTTTTATCCCTAAATTAGACGATATAACTTACGGTGAAAATTTAGATCTAACGAAATATATAGGAGAATATGGTTCAATGCATAAAGCAATGGCGGTATTGTTTAGGCCTATTAAACAAAAAATAGGTGATCAATATCTCATTGAAGAATATACTAGTAGTTATTTGTATGCTGAAAAATTAAAACAAATGCCTTTGCATATAGCTCTTGCAGCTGTGGTTTTTTTTTACAATTTAACGAGCGAATTGTTGGATTATACCCTGAAATATTTAGAGCAGGAGATAGTGAAGGATTCGGACCTCAAGACAACTTTGCAAGAAAATGGAGTGGATATTCTGAGCTCTATACACTCGCTCAAGGAGACATTACAAGATTTGAAGCCGTTACCAAATTAAAACTACATAAATGCTATATGTATTTAGCTTATGAAAAAGAAAAATTAGAATTAGAAAATTTATTAATAAAGAAAAACTTTAAACAAAATGGAAGGTAACTTTTACAATATTACCGAGAAAATAAGAAAACAATTACAAGAAGATCAGTTCGTAAACACTGTTACTTATGGTGATATTTTTCAAGTAGATCTAAGTAAACAAACAATATTTCCCTTGTCACATTTTCAAGTAGTGTCAGCAACAATGCAACAAAACGTGTGGAATTTTAATATTTCATTATTAGTTATGGATATTCTTGATAAGCCTAAAGAATATAGAGAATCAGATGATAAATCTATTTTTAGAGGAAATAATAACGAGCAAGATGTTTGGAATACACAACTCGCGGTAGCAAATAGATTATTAGAATTATTATATAGAGGTGATTTATATGTTGATAAATTTCAACTAGACGGTCAACCTATATGCGAACCATTTACTGACCGATTTGAGAACGAACTTGCTGGCTGGGAAGTTAGTTTTAATGTTTTAATTCCTAACGACATGACAATATGCGTGGTATAAAAGAAGGATTACAAGCATTTGGTAAAGCAGTTGTAAATTCCGCTAGATTTAATTTAGCAAACGACGACAAGAATGTAAGCAAACAGCTATCGGATTCTATAAACTTTGAAGTACTTAATCCTAAGGAAGGTTTATTTATAGTAGAGTTTGTAATGTTGACTTATGGTTTATTTCAAGACAAAGGAGTTAGCGGTACAAAAAGAAGAATAAATTCACCTTATTCCTTTAGAAGTAAGGGAGGTAAACAAGGCTTAAAAGGAATGCCTCCTCCGAGTAAGTTTGATCAGTGGGGGGTTAGAAGAGGGATTGCACCTAGAGATGAGAAAGGTAAGTTTTTACCACGTAAATCAGTAAACTTTGCAATTGCTAGAAGTGTTTTTGAAAGAGGTATAAAACCAAGTTTATTTTTTACAAAACCATTTAACAAATATTTTGAAGGATTATCAAAAGGAATATTAAAAGAATTTAACACAGAGATAATTACAACAATTAACAAATTAGACGATGCCAAAAATTAATACAAGAAGTCCATATTTTATAAACTACTCGATAGCAAATTTAGACTCTGCAGTTTTAGAAATTTATATTTACACAGGTGCACCTCATGGCGCCATCATAGGGACTCCACAATACACTTTAAATTCTACAGCGATAGATGACAAAGTTCAATTTGAAATATCAGAATTAATAAAAGATTATATCCCTGCTAAAAACAATGGTTCTTATGTTCCAGCATTAGCAGATGAAAATTATGCAACTGTTTATGTTGATACAAGACTAGTACCAACTGTCTCAGGAACACCACAATCCCCTATTGATGATCTAGCTGAAAGAGCTTTTCTAGGTTACGGGTATTTTAATGAAGGCGCTAATCCACAACTTAGACAAGGTTTATTACAATCAAATACTAAAATATTAAAACCAAAAAGTAGGAATATAAGAATTGCAGTTGATTGTGAATTTACAAGTCAAGTACAAGTTTTTAATAACTATGAAATGTTACAAAACATTACAGCTTCTTCAACTGAAGGTGAAAGACAAATTAAATACATTGACATTAATGGTTCATTGGATGTTGATACTTATTTACAGCAGTTACAAGACGATGGTTACGCTATAGAGCCAAATGATTGTTTAGAGAATTTTTTATGTAATCTAACATGGATCCCTGCTACATCAGCCGTGATCATAGATTCAGCAGGTGAACATACACAAATAGATCTTATTGAAACAGAAAATCCACCTTACGAACCGTATAAGGTAACATTTAGAAATAAGTTTGGCGCTTTACAAGATCTTTACTTTTTTGGAAACTCAACTAAACAAATGACAACTTCAAAAGAGCAATATAAGTCTAACATTCTAGTTGACGGCGATTACGAGATTTATAATCCACAAGAAAAATTATTTACTAAACAAGGCCAAGAGACTATTAAGTTAAATAGTGGATATTATCCTGAAGATCAGAATGAATTGTTTAAGCAAATGTTTTTATCAGAACAAGTCTGGTTAGAATATGAAGGCGATACTCTTGGTGTTATCGTTAAATCAACTGCTTTCACTTATAAAACAAGACTAACCGATAAGCTTATTAATTATGAGGTAGAATTAGAATTTGCAAACGACACAATAAACAACATTAGGTAAATGCAAACGATACAACTTTACATAGAAGATCAGAGAGTCGATTTATTCAAAGACGAATCTGTAACAATAACTGATACTATTAAAAACGCTAAGGATATAAAAAATGTATTTACAGCATTTACTCAACAATTTACGTTGCCAGCAAGTAGTACCAATAATAAAATATTTAAACATTATTACAATTATGATATTGTTCAAGGATTCGATGCAAGAATCAGAGTAAACGCTAGTATTAAATTAAACTTTAACGATTATAAGCTTGGTAAATTAAAACTAAACTCAGTAGAATTGAAAAACAACAAAGCTTATTCTTATAAGGTTGTTTTCTTTGGTAGCACTGTAGATCTTAATGACTTAGTAGGTGAGGATCAATTAAGTGATTTATTATTCGTAGAAGAAAAAGCTACAGGAACTAATACCTCTGTCGTTTCTGATGAGCTAAGAGATACCTCGGCAACATTCTTAACAACAGTTAGCGCAGGCGATAGAGTTAAAAACGAGAGCACGAGTCAATTCGCTACAATAACAGAAGTTGTAAATAATTCTACATTAGAACTAGATGATGATATTTTTACTTCTAGTCCAGTAGACTACACAATTTTCCTGAGTCCTATATACGGTAACGAAGCGGTCAAAGCTAAATTACAATTAGATCCTACATTAGAAAAAAATTCTTTAATTGTTCCTTTGATCACCCATACTAAAAGACTTTATTATGATAGTTCAGTTAATATAGAGGCTGATGGAAACTTATACTGGCATGGTGGTGGGGGTACTCATGATCATGGTGTTGAATTTAATGATCTAAAATTTGCTATAAGGTTAAATGAAATAATTAAAGCAATAGAAAACACTTACACCGTTGCAAACGGCTATCCACAAAATTTGGTTTTCACCGACGATTTTTTTAGTACTTCAAACGATACATTTAATAATCTTTACATGTGGATGAATAGGAATTTAGGAGATGTAGAAACAAGTACTAGTGTTGATGCTTTTACTTTTGTTGCTCAACCATTTTCAGGTGGTTCGACGATTGAGGGTGTTTTTGGTGATGGTCCTAATATTAATGTAAATCCTTACGAAGTAAAAAGCTTTACAGTCGATATAGAATTAAATACTGATCTAGTTGATTACACTGTTGTTCTTTTGCAAAACGGTATTGCAATATATTCTGAAGCTAGAACTGCAGGTGATGGAGATTTTTCTTTTGATGAAACAGATATTGGTGTTGCTGCAAATACTTTAGTTGGAACATTTAACATACAAATACAAAGTGATGGAGCAGTAGATTTTACAGATATTAATGTAAATGTAACAGGGGACTATGAAGCTCCTCCTTTCGACACTATAACACCTTTCAATATTGATGTTAACACTGGCGCGCTTCAGACGCCTACAATAGACACTTTTGACGTAGCTTTACAAATGCCTGAGATGAAAGTATTGGATTTTTTAACTGGATTAGCCAAGATGTTTAATTTAGTTTTTTATCTAAACAACGAAAACGAGGTAGAAGTAAGAACTTTAGATGACGGAACAAGTGATAGTTATTATAATTTACCAGATATTAATACTTGGGACATTACAAAATACATAGATGTATCAAAATCTCAAGTCGATGTTGCCTTACCGTTTAGATCAGTGACAATGAGTTACAAAGATCTAAAAACATTTTTAGCTTTAAAACACGGTCAATTATTTAATCAACCTTGGGGAGCTGAAAGTTGGAACGAAGATACGCAAACAAAAAGAATAGATGGAAATGATTATAAAATTATTCCGCCTTTTGAACACATGAAGTTTGAGAGACTTGTGGATATAGATACAAACAATGATACTACCATACAAGTAGGTTGGTCTGTTAACGAAAGTCAAAGTGCTTACAAAGGTAGTCCTCTTCTTTTTTACCCTAAACATCAAACGGGTGTAACTATTACCCCAATTCAATGGTTAGTAAGAAGCGCTGGAGGAGGATCAGTTACCGGTGAGGAAATAGATAATTACATTATTCCTAGTAATAGCGAAAATTTAACATCATTAACTAATACAAGAAATATTAACTTTGGACCAATGGTAAATGAGTATGCAAGAGAAATTTTTGTAGACACTTTATTTACAAGATTTTATTACAATTATATAACTAATATATTTAGAGAAAATGCTAGGTTAATCAAGTTTACTGCATTTTTACCTCTTCGCATAATATTAAATTATAAACTTAATGACTATATAATTGTGTCAGGTAAAAGATACCGAATAAATAGTGTAAAAACTAATTTATTAAATAATAAAACCGAATTAGAACTAATAACAACATGATAATTTTTAAACTTTTAAATGTAGATAATTTTTACGGTATTAGTGAAAATATTGAAATAGCAAAAGGTAAATACAAATTACCTGAAACAATAAAAGAAGGCTTTAAAAAAATTAATAGAGAAATAAAATGGCAAACGAGACAAGTAACATAATTGTAAATGTAGAATTAAAAAATGCGATTAAAGATTTCGAGACTTTTGATCAAAGGGTCACGGAATCAAAAGATGCTGTAGTTAAATTAGAGGGTCAACTTATAGATCTAGAAAAAAGGCAAAAAGCTGTAGATCCTAAGGATTTAAATAGACTTAAAGATTATCGAGAGGCAATCGACAAAACAAAAGAGAGAATTAAGGCTGAAAAAAATGACCTTAAGGAATTAAATCTTGAACGAGGTAAAGCAAAGAAAAAAGTTGATGAGTTAAAAAAATCTAATAAAGATTTAGCTGGAGCACAAACACAATTAGATAAACTTACAGGTGGTTTAATAGGTAAGTTTAAGGATATGAAATTAGCGGTTACTGGAGCCGTTAGATCTCTAGGCGCACTGAAAGTTGCATTAATAGCTTCAGGTATTGGTCTTGTTGTAGTTTTATTAGGATCTCTTGTTGCTGCATTTACAAGATCAGAAGAAGGTCAAAATAAGTTTACTAAGTTAATGTTGCAAATAGGCAATGTAGTAAATAATGTAATGGATATTTTGTCTGATCTAGGATCTAGCGTTATAAATTTAGGTAAAGGTTTATTTAAGTTAGCAACTGGTGATCTAAAAGGTGCATCTAAAGCCTTTACGGATATGGCTTCAGATGTTGTTAGTGCTACAACAGCTGTTAAAAACTTTGGTGAAACAGTCAAAGAAGAATCAAAGATCATAAATCAAATTGCTGATGCTAGAGCTAAAGCTGATAAAATCGAAAGACAATTATTAATTGATAGAGCTAAAGCGACAAGAGATGTAAATGAATTAAGAGAAAAAGCAGCAAGACGTGAAGAATTTACAACTGAACAAAGAATAGAATTTTTACGTCAAGCCGGTGAGATTGAAAGAGGTATTACAGAAAAACAAATAGAGGCAACTCAGCTTAGACTAGATGCTGAAAGACAACAATTATCCTTAGGTAAAAATACAAAAGAACAGTTAGATAAAGTTGCTAAGTTGGAAGCGGACATGATTAATCTGCAAGCTAAAAGCTTAAGAAGGCAGAAAGCTATCAGCGCTGAGATCACAACTAATATACGAGAGCAACAGAAAGAACAAAGAGAACAAATAAAAGATTACGTTTATATACCTGGTGTAGGATTTGTAAAAAATGAAGAATTAGAACTAATAAAATCCAATTCGGAAGGAGTACTTGGTATATTAGATGAATTTAAGAAAAGAAGAGAAGACGAGGAAGCTGAAACAGAATTAGAAAGATTACAATTAGAAGAACAAAGAACATTAGCTGAACTTGATAAATTAAATGCTACAGAAGAACAAAAATTAGCAATAAAAAAATTCTATAGCGATAAATATCAAGAAGTTGATGCAGATAATAAAAAGAAAGAAGAAGACTTAGACAAGCAGGTTGCACAAGCTAAAATTGCTATGGCCGGTCAAGCATTTGCATTAGTTGGACAATTAGCTAAAAAAGGAAGTAAGATAGGTAAAATTGCAGCAATAGGCCAAACAGTAATAAGTGGAATACAATCCGTCCAAAATGCATATACAACAGCCCAAGCATCTCCGATAACCGCTGTAAACCCTGGTTATCCTGTTCAACAAGCTATAATTGCAGGTGCATTTTCAGCTGCACAATTAGCTAAGTTAATAGCTTCTAATCCTGAATCACCTAACTCATCAGGTTTATCACCTACTTCAACAGGTAGTCAACCAGCTGTGCCTAGTTTTAATATAGTTGGTCAAGGTGGGCCAAGTCAATTAGCAGGCGCAATTGCTCAACAAGAACAGCAACCAGTACAAGCTTACGTAGTTTCTCAAGATGTTACAACTGCACAAAGCTTAGAAAACAATATTATATCAGGTGCAACACTAGGTGGTTAATTTATAACAATAAAAATAAAATAATGTTTTAAAAAAAAATAAAATGGACAAACCCAAATGCCAGTGTGGTAATACACAAGATCAAAACGGCCATTGTGATGGCTCTCATAATAATAACTAATTTAAATTATAACAAATGCCAATAACACCCAGAAAATTTAGCAGACACTCAGGTGGAACTAATAAAGATTATTTAGAAACGATAATACAATATACTATAAACTCAAAGGATCCTAGTAGTCCCTATGCTTTAGCTCAAATATTAAAACAAGAATTTCCTGTAGATATAGCTGTAACAGTACCAGGAGATGGTGAAAGTTTTGAGCAAGTTAATGGTGGTATCTTTTTAAATCCAGATTTTTACAACAATGATGTTACAAATTTATATTTTGAAGATATTAGTACAGAATTTATTCAATCATTAGATTTAACCAACAGACTTAGTTTGTTTTTAACACCTAGATATAAAATTAGTGTATCCCAAGCTCCTCCAACACCAGCAGGTAGCACCGGAGCTGGTCAAAGATTTGCGCCGGCTCTTGTTGAGGTAGACTCAGCTAACTCTAATAACATTTACGGTATGTTGAATAATCCACCTTTTTTGAATACTAGTAATGTTTTTAATGGGGCTTTTTTATACAGTGTTTATAATACTGCTGAAGGTGATTTTGTAGAGCGTGGAGATGTAAACATGGAATTCCCAACTTATACTTTATGGTTTACATGTAGATATTATACTTGTGATGCTCCTGTTGTGTCTATCGATACGGCGTTTGGAGACACAGTTTTAAGAGATAAATTCCCTAATGCGAATAACTTTTAGATTTACCTTATACAATACAATTTTAAATGAATATAATCGAGCTAGTAATTAACGAGGACGAGGAACTATCTGGAGTTGATGCAATTTCAGTTGTAGAGGAACCAGCGATAGAAGAAGACTTTATAGCTTTATCTAAGCAACAAATAAAACTTGCTGAGGTAAATGCTGAAAAAAGAATTTTGATGGGTGCTGCTTTAATCCCTGACAAACCTATATTTAGAAGATCAGGAGAAGAAGAGTTTTATATTTACTTTTCGAAAAATACGGTTGCAAAAGCAAGTCAAATGTTTTTAAGAAAAGGTAACCAGAACAAAGCAACTTTAGAACACGCTGAAGCTTTAGGTGGTATGACAGTTGTTGAGTCTTGGTTAGTAGAAGATGAGGTTCATGACAAATCTAGAAAATACGGTTTGAATATGCCAATCGGAACATGGATGGTATCTATGAAAGTTTATAATGATGAAGTTTGGAATGAATATGTAAAAACCGGAAGGGTAAAGGGCTTCTCAATTGAAGGTTACTTTGCGGATAAGCTTGAAAGACCACAGGATAAACAAAAAGATGAATTATCTGAAGACGAAAAAATAATTAAACAATTAATAGATGCCCTTGAACAAGAATGAAGCAACACCTAGTAAAACATCTCCAGTAGGTGGAAGACGAGGTTGTTTGTGTAAAGATGGAACATATAATTCTAAATGCTGTGATGGAACTTTACAAGCGCAAGGAATAGGGCCAACAACCGGCCAAAATGGTTGAATTTATAACAGTTAACAATATCAATTGTTTTTTAAAAAAAATAATCTAATATATATATAGAAATGGATGCAAATGTAACTTTAAATAAAGTAAGAACAATTCTAGGTTTAGAAGTAATCTTAGAAGAAAAATTACTTGAAAACGGAACTAAATTTGTTGCTGAAAAATTTGAAGGAGGCAACGAAGTGTTTATCCAAGCAGAGGATGAACAAAAAATTCCTGTACCAGCAGGAGAATACATGATGGAAGATGGTCAAACTTTGGTAGTTAAAGAAGATGGCTTAATTGATGAAATCAGAGATGCAGAAGAAACTGAAGAAGAAGATGAGGAAATGGGATATGATGATAAAGAAGAAATGAGAGATGATGGAAAAGAAGCTGCAGTAGATGACTGGGAAGGTATGGAAAAAAGAATCAAAAATTTAGAGGATGCAATTGCAGATCTAAAAGAAAAGGTTGGCGGAGAGCAAAAAGAAATCGAAGAAGATTTATCTGCAGAGGTAAAAGAAGAACTTTCAGCTGAACCAAAAGAAATTAAACACAATCCTGAAGCTAATAAAGAAATCGAATTAACAAAAATTGGTAAAGTTTCAGATCTAAGACAAAGAGTATTTAACAAAATTTTTAATAAATAATTATGCCTACAGCAAGACAAATAATTTCGGTTAACGGTTTACCACCGGGAAGAGACTACTTAGTTTCTAGAATAGGTGTTTCACAAGATGCCGGTATAAACTGGACAAAAGATGAAATTTGGGCTGGTCAAGGTTATGATCAACCTACATTACCAGCAATAAGCGTTCTAGATGAACCTGCATCAGATTTTCTAATAACAATGGGAAGTAATAATTTACCTAATATGGATCAATATTTTGTATCTAGTGGGGAAAGTTTTGCAAATTTACCAGGTCCTTTTGCTGTTAGTTCTTCAGGTTGGGCAACATGGTCTAATAATCAGCCTGTAGATTTCACTGAATTGGTTACTCCTTGGTTTTTAAATGAAGAGGAAACAGATGGCGATTTTATGAAACTATATTGTCAAGCAGGTGCTTTGTTGGAAGATGGAGTTTTAAATCATGAAATCGAAATCAGATTCTATCCAAGAAGAGCAATAGCAATTTTAGAAGCAAGAAACTTAATATAAAAATAATTTTAATCAATAATTAATAAACAATGGCAACAACAGTAAACATTACAACAACCTACGCAGGAGAATTTTCTCAGAAATATATATCTGCTGCGTTATTATCATCGTCTACAATTGCTGACGGTGGAGTTGAGGTTATGCCTAACGTGAAGTATAGAGAGGTAATCCAGAGAGTTGAAACTGGTTCTCTGATTGCTGACGGTAGTTGTGACTTCGACGCGAGCTCATCAGTTACTTTAACAGAAGTAGTTCTTGAGCCAGAAGAATTCCAAGTCAACTTACAACTATGTAAGAAAGACTTTATTAACACATGGGATGCAATTCAGATGGGATATAGCGCATTTGATCAACTTCCTACTTCCTTCGCGGATTATTTAATCGCTCACGTAGCTGCTAAAGTAGCTGCTCAGAACGAGACTAATATTTGGCAAGGTGTTACTGCTAATCCAGGTGAGTATGATGGTTTTGAAGCTATCGCTGCTGCCGGTGGTTCAGGGGTTATTCCTGTAGCTGGTGCGGTTTTAACTTCAGCAAACATCTTAGCTGAAATGCAAAAAGTAGTTGACGCAATTCCTAACACATTATATGGTAAAGAAGAGCTAAAACTTTATATCTCTCCTAAAGCTGCTAAATTATACGTTCAAGTATTAGGTGGTTTTGCTGCAACAATCGGAGCAAATGGTGTAGATAATAGAGGGACAATGTGGTATAACAACGGATCTTTATCTTATAACGGAGTTCCAATTTTCGTAGCAAGAGGATTATCTGCAGACACTATGTTTGCTGCTGAATCTACAAATCTTTTCTTCGGAACAGGTTTAATGAACGATTGGAATGTAGTTAAAACAATAGATATGGCTGACATTGATGGCTCACAAAACGTAAGAGTTATCATGAGATTTACTGCTGGTCTAGCGATCGGAGTACCTCAAGACGTTGTATATTATTCATAAATAATTAACCTTATATAGAGGAGGTTTCGGCCTCCTCCGTATACTAATACCTTTAAAAAATGGCATGTGATATAGACTTAGGACGATTAGAACCCTGTAAGGATTCCGTTGGTGGATTAAGAGCAATCTATTTTATAAACTACACTAGTGGTTTATTAGATACTGCTACATTTGACGCTGATGAAATCATTGAAGGTTTTGCATCTCCTTTAACATTATATAAATATGATCTAAAAGGTGCTAACTCATTTGACGAAACTAATGAGAATTCTAGAGAAAACGGAACATCTTTCTTTACACAAACAGGAACAATTGTTCTTAAGAAGCAAGATCCAGTAACTAGAAAGCAAATGAAATTATTATCTTGGGGACGTCCTCAAATAGTAGTTGAGTTTTACAATTATGGGCCTAACAACGAAACGAGATACGTTATGGCAGGGATTGAAAATGGTTGCGAAGTTGCTCCTAGCACAGCTAGTGGAGCGGCAATGGGTGATTTAAATGGATATAATATTACATTTACAGGAACTGAAAAAGCACCTGCTAACTTCATCGATCCTTCTATTATTGATGACACAACAAACACAGTTGTAGTAAGCGGAACATAATTCTTTTAATTTTCATATTTTAAAAGGCCTCTATTTTATAGGGGCTTTTTTTTAACGATAAACTTAAATTATTGTTTTATAAAAAACGTGATCATGATAATACTAGATACTAATGCAACTCAGCAAATTAAGTTTATACCGAGAGAATATAATGCTGATAAAGTTGTGATCACTAATGAAGATACAAATACGAGCGTTGAGTATACAGGATTAACATTTACTAAAGAAGCTTATTATTTTAAGACGGATATTACATTTAGTCCGTTATTAAAAAAAGGAACGTTTTATGTAATGAATGTCGAAAATAGTGGGGAATCAATATATAGAGATAGAATATTTTGCACTGATCAAACGCCTCCTTCTAGTTATACAATTAATGAAGGTGAATATATAGAACATGAAACCACAAACGAATACATAGTGCTATGACAAATGATTTATTCATAACTAATTTAGCAGCTTATACTGCGCCTCAAGTAGTAGAAATAAAAGGTAAAGACTGGATTTACTACGGTGATGACAATAATTATTTTAATTACCTCATCAGTTTATACTTGAACTCTACTACAAACCACTCAATTATTAACGGTATATCCAATCAAGTTTACGGTAGAGGAATTGCTGCTTTAGATGCAGATAGAAAACCGGAGCAATATGCTCAAATGATGATTATTTTCGATAAAGATTGTTTAAGAAAATATATCAAAGATTTTAAGATATTTGGAATGGCTGCTTTACAAATTTTATATAAAAATGGTAAAGTTGTAAAAGCTAAACATTTTCCAATGGAAACTTTGAGAGCAGAAAAATGTAATGAAGAGGGTGAAATAGAAGCTTGGTATTATTCAAATGATTGGGAAGAAGTAAAAACAAGAAGGCAAGAGCCTACAAGAATAGCAGCTTTTGGTTATGGTGGTAAAAACGAAAGTGAAATGTTTGTTCTTGCTCCATACGTACCAGGACATTATTATTATTCACCTTGTGATTATACCGGTGGATTACCTTACGCGAAACTAGAAGATGAGATTGGCGACTATTTAATCAATGATACAATAAACAACTTCTCAGGAACTAAAGTCGTAAACTTTAACAATGGAGTTCCTACACCCGAAAAAATGCAACAGATCAAATCTGACGTTATGCAAAAGCTCACAGGCGCTCGTGGTGAAAAGGTAATAGTAGCCTTCAATAATAACAGCGAATCTAAAACAACTGTTGATGATATACCATTAAATGATGCTCCAGCGCATTATCAGTACCTATCAGAAGAGTGCTTTAGAAAGTTAATAGTTGCACATAGGGTAACTTCACCAATGCTTTTAGGTATTAGAGAAGGTAACAACGGCTTGGGAAATAATGCTGATGAAATAGAGACTGCAACCTTATTAATGGATAATATTGTGATCAAAAGTTACCAAGATCAAATTATAGATTCGATGGATAAAATTCTTGCTGTTAATGAAATAGCTTTAGATTTATACTTTAAAACATTAAAACCTTTAGCATTTAATGATATTGATCAGCTTGAAGGTGTTGATGAGGATGTAGCCGAGGAAGAAACAGGTGTGGAAATGAGTAAAGTTCCACATTTAGATGAAGAATTAGGGAAGCAAATTCTAGCGAATTTACAAGGTGAACAAATGTCTGAAGATTGGATAGTTACAGATGTTAGAGAGGTAGATGATGAAAATTCTACTCCTGAAGAATGGGTAGCGGCTTCACTTGTTGATAAAAAAGAAACTACTCTGGATAAAGTTAAAAAAGTTTTATTTAATAATCCTAGTCCTATAGCTTATAGCGAAGGTAAATGGTCTGTTTTAGATTCAGATAATTACAAAATTAGATATGTTTATTTCCAAAAATCTAAAGCTGGATCTATTCAAGAAGACATGAAAGGAAGTCAGGATTATAAAACAAGGCCTTTTTGTGAAAACATGATGACTTTAGCAAAGCAGGGTGTCGTGTACAGAATTGAAGATATTGATGAAGCTAGTGAAAAAGGTGTTAACGGAGGTTTTGCACCAGAGGGCGAAGACACTTATGATCTTTTTAAATATAAAGGAGGATGTTATTGCAGACATGCCTGGAAACAAGTTTTATATAGAAGAAAAAAAGGAGCTGATGTTTCACCTGATTTAAAGAATTATAGAAGAACTGGGTCAATACCAAAAAGATACCAGAGAAACCCTTGGGGTAGTAAAGAGGCAAAGCAAGCAACATTTAATTTGCCAAATCACGGATCACTAAAATACACATACTAATGGCAACAGCATTATTTATAACAACTAAAGACATTAAGCGATACTCAGTTTTATCTGGGAATGTAGATCCTGATAAATTTATTTACATGGTTGAAATCGCTATGGACACACAAATACAAAATTATACAGGAACAGTCTTATATGAAAAGATTCAAGATCTAATTGTTTCAGGAGATATAAATCTACCTGCAAATGATAAATACAAAACACTTTTAGAAACATACTTGAAGCCAATGACGATATATTGGTCTTTAACAACTTACATGCCTTTCGCGGCTTATACTATAGCCAACGGAGGAGTGTATAAACATACTTCTGAGTCAGCTGTAACAGTTGAAAAAAATGAAGTAGATTATTTACAAGAAAAATATAGAGATATTGCACAATTTTATACTAACAATTTTATAGACTTTATGTGTTACAATCAAAGTACTTATCCTGAATACAATCAGAATAAAGAAGATGATTTTTACCCTGACACTACGTCTGATTTTGGAGGTTGGGTTTTATGAGTTATAGAATAAAGAAAAAAAATATTGTTCGTTTAGAGCAATTCTTAAAGAAATATGGAGTGGTTTACAACAACAAGCTGGGGAGTAAAAATAACATACAAAAAAATAAATAATGTTCGGAAATATATATAAAACAACATGGTTCGGTAGACCAGCATATTACGGGACTGGAAGCTCATATTACCTTACCACTGGAACAGGTATTTTAAATGGAGATTTCAGCGAAGAAGGAAGTGAGTTAATTACTAACGGAGATTTTGCTTCAGATAGTGATTGGACTAAAGGAACAGGAACAACTATTTCTGGTGGTAAAGCCAATTTTTCAAGTGCAACAGGGGTTTCTCTATATCAAAATATAGGTACACAATCAGGAACAGTAAAAGTAACATTTACTATTACTAATTACACTAGTGGAACTTTAAATGTATATAGTGGGGGTAATCAATCAGTAGGCACTGTAAATGTAACAGCAAATGCTCTTGGTTTATATACAGTTTTTGTAGATAGAAATGGAGGTAACAATAATATTATATTTGGCTCAAGTAGTAATTTTACAGGATCTATAGATAACGTATCTGTAGTAGAAGTCGGTCAACATTGGATATATGGACCTGGTTGGTCTACTATTGATGGTGAAGGAAGATACACACCTCCAGGAGCTCAATATTCTAATCTTAGACAAAATGCATCTTTTACTAGTGGGGATGTTGTGAGAGTTCAGTTTAATTTAACTGATAATGATACGAATGGAATTTATGTTAGAATACAAAGCGGAACTTGGTCACCTTTAATCACTGGAACTGGTTGGAAAATGTTTGATCTAACTGTTGGGAGTACTACAAATGCGCAATTTGAAATAGGGCCAGGATACGCTACTAAGTCAGTGGCCTTAGATAATATATTTATAATCCCTGTAGTATCGTGATAGAAATAATAAACAAAATACAAAAAGATAAATTGTTACATTACTTAGCTGGTTCTGTAATATCATTTCCATTAATTATTTTATTTGGATTTTATGGGTTTGCTTTTAGCGTTTTAATCTTTGCAGCTAAAGAAATAATCTATGATCACTTATTAAAATTTGGAACACTTGATCATGAGGACTTTTTATGGTCACTTGCACCAGCATTAAAATTTTTAATTTTTTATTATGTATAATAATACCAACCCAATTTACGGATATGTGCCAGGGGGATATAAAAATGGTTTTATTCCACCTGTAATTGGTGCTGAATTAGATCGTTTAACTTTCTCTAGAACATCAGTAGGTACTAGAAGAAGAAAAGACGGTTTGATAGAAAACCTGTCCTCTAACGTGCCTAGGCTTAACTATGATTACAATAATAATTGTCCGTATCTTTTGCTTGAACCACAGGCAACAAATCTTTTTCCTAATTCTGCAGATTTTACACAATCTAATTGGTCGACAACAAGCGTAACAGTAGATCAATTTGTGACAGCTGCTCCTGACGGTAGTAATACTGGTATGAAATTAACCGTTAACGCTTCAGGTACTAGATATGCAAGTGATAACGTAACGTTAGTAATTAATGAAAAAGCACAAATTTCTTGTTTTGCTAAAGCTGGAAATACAGGTTATTTTGCATTAGCATGTGTAGATGCATTTGGACCTACAACTGACGAAGCTATAGGAACATTTGACTTAGTCAACGGTAAAGTAGGATCTACGAGTTTAAGTTCTGGTGTAACACCAACTTTATCTATAGAACCTTATGAAAACGGTTGGTATCGTTGTAAAATGGAATTTGTAGCGACTTCTTCTGGTGCATGGAACGGTAGAATTCTTTGTTCTACTGAGGCCTTAGATGATATTACTGGTCGAATAGGTGATCACGTATTTGCATGGGGAGCACAAGCTGAAGTAAGTGAAGAATGTACGTCTTATATTCCATCAGGTGGTACTACAACAACTAGAGTAGGTGAATCAGCTACTAATGGTCTTACAAGTACAGCAATACGTTCGCCTGAAGGAGCTATATACGTAGAATTTGAAAACACTGCTGATCCTATAAATGGATTCAGAACCATTTCTTTAAGTGATGGAACTAACCAAGAATTTGTAAAAATACAACAATCAGGAGCTACACCTGGAACAATGTTCGTTAATATAACTGTTAAAGGAGTCACGCAAGTAAATGTAGCAATTAATGACACTAATATTTTAGAAAGAAATAAAATAGCTGTTGTATGGGGGATTAAAGATAGCGCGAGAGTATATTTAAATGGTGAATTTGTTTCTTTTACTAATCCATTCCAAACTTTTACACCGTCAATTTTAAACCGTTTAAACTTTGGGAATGAAACAGGTGCCTTACCGTATTATGGTAAAATATACGATTTGAGAGTTTATGATGTATTTGCGATGAATATGGACTCAGATAGAATAAATAGATTTTTTAAAACATTAACAAATTAAATTATGCCATTACCAAAACCAAAAAAAGGAGAAAAACAGAGTCAGTTTATGACTAGATGCTTAGATAAAGCGCTAACCGAGTTTCCAAAGGATCAGGCGATGGCTGTATGTTATGATATTTATAGAAATGATAAAGATAGGTAAATACGAGTTTAGTAGTAAAGATGCTTATTTAGAAGCATTAGAAGATGTTCTTGATCAAGACAAACACAGTTTTGTAGAATTAGGTAATATCGAGATTAATGATGAACTTAGCAATAAGTTCCACGTAGATGTTTTATGGGTTTTTGATGATGAGGATGAATCCCACCCAGAATCTTTTGCCGATAAAGTTATAGAATTAGAAAATGATGGGGTTCACGCTTTTTTAGGCGTTGATTATTTAACTCATAAAATATGAACAAAATAAGTGAACAGACTGAGATAACGTTAGACTTTAAAACTATATCAACAATCGTGGGTTTTGCAATTGCATTAGCAAGTATGTATTTTGCTTTGAAATCTGACATAGCAACAGCTATGGAAAAACCTGAGCCGGTAATCAGTAGGCAAGAATATGATCTAAAAGACAATGCAATAAGAAGCGAGATACAAACAAATAGACAATTGATAGAAAAGAATTTTGAGAAATTAGAAACTATAGAGAATCGTCTCTATGAATTAAGAAGAAAATGAAACTAATATTATCCATATTGCTTTTTTTGATACCTGTACAATTAGAATCTGATCAAAATAAAATAAAGGTATTTCAAATTAATAGCAAATGGAATAAACATAATAGTTTAGATCTATCTAATCTACAAAATTGTGAAGTTGATTTTGGTTGGTATGAAGATCAACCTATGGAGTTTAAATCTGTAATTAAAAAAGTACCTGTTATTATCTTATATAGTAATAAAAAACCCGTACATAAATGGGAAGCAGATATATCTTTTAAATTAAATTTAGCAATAGAAGAAGTTCAACGTAAAGTAAATGAATTGAAATGACAAAAAATTTTAAAAAAGAAGAATTCAATTGTAAGTGTGGTTGTGATATGCCTGATGATGTTTATGCAAATATTACAAAGGTTGCAAATCAATTACAATTTCTAAGAGATAGTTTAGGTAAGCCTATAAAAATTAATAGCGGTTATAGATGTCCGGAACATAATTTAAAAATAGGTGGAGTAACTAATAGTCAACATCAATTCGGTAAGGCAGCAGATATTGTAATTAAAGCATTACCTACTAATATAGTCCGTCAATACATTGATGATTTTATAAGTGATGGTGAAATGTTACAAGGTGGACTTGGTTTATATGAAACTTTTGTTCATTACGATATTCGTGGGAAAAAAGCAAGATGGGATGGATAAAAAGAAAAAGTTTAAAGATACAAATGTCGGAAAGTTTTTAATTGGTGAAAAAGGTTTATTAAAACAATTTGCTAATGTAATACCTGATAATAGTGTTTTAAGCGCATTTAAAGGACTTATTGTTCAAAATAATAATATCAGTCAAGAAGATAAAGAAGTAGCCTTAGAGTTATTAAAAATGGACTCTACAGAGTTACAAGAGGTTTCTAAAAGGTGGCAAAGCGATATGACTAGCGATAGTTGGTTAAGCAAAAACGTTAGACCTTTAACATTAATCTTTTTTAGTTTAGCTTATGTTGTTGGTTGGTTTTTAGAATATTCACTAGCAGATATATCTGGTGTTTTAAGTATTATAATTGCAGCTTATTTTGGATCACGAGGAGTAGAAAAATTCACGAAAATAAAAAATAAATAGTTATGAGTAAAGAAACAATAAAAGAAGAGATTTTAGCTAAAATAGAAATAGATAAAATTAACGCAAAAAGTACAGCGAAAGAAATTGCATCTAAACATCTAGGTAAACACGCTATAAATTATATTACTGTTTTAGTTGTAATTGGCGTAATTAGTTCTCAGTTTTTAGAAGGAGGTGCACTAACAGCGGTTATAGGTTTGGTATCTACTGCCGCAATGGCTTTAATAGGAATTTTACAACATATCGTTGGTGCTAAAGAAAAAGAAGAAAAACCAGAATTAGAAATCATAAAAAGTCTAATTAAGTCGTTAAACGATAAAGAAGACGATCCTATGCAAGTAGATGTTACAGATACTGATGTAACAGTTACTAAAGGGGAAAGTAAAGTTACGGCTAGTAAAACAAATAAATAAATGAAATTATGGAAAATTGCCCTATATGTGGTGGCCAGTGTGGCCTTTGTTAGTTGTGGTAGTTATTACTCACCAACTAAAACTGATACATTTGTAAAAGTTTATGGAATAAATCAAAATGGTGATACTATTTTAATAGATGTTAATTCTTTAAGACCTAAGATTTATTATAACTATTATTATAGAAATGATTATAGACCTTATTACAACAGCTTGTATAATCCACCTGTGATCATTAGACCGCCAAGTAATAACCAAAGTAATAGACCAACAACACCTAGACCAATAGTACCTATAACAAAACCTAATAAAAATAAGTAATGGATAAATTAGAAGAGTTATTATTATTATTAGAGTTAGAGGACATAATAGAGACTGATCTTGAAAATTATAACGATTATCCTAAAGGTGCAAGAAACAATGCTAAAAGAGCTTTAAAATGGAAAAAGGAAAATGGAAGTAGTTGTGGAACGCCAGTTGGTTGGAAAAGAGCAAATCAATTAGCTAATGGAGAAAATATAAGTAGATCAACTATTGCGAGAATGGCTAGCTTTAAAAGACATCAACAACATAAAGATGTACCCTATTCTGAAGGATGTGGTGGTATTATGTGGGATGCTTGGGGTGGAAGCGCAGGAATTAACTGGGCTATTAACAAACTAAAAAAAATAGATAATGGCTAGAAAAGTACAAGTAGCGGTTTATAGAAAACCAAAAAGAAAAAGTCATCCTCATAATAAAAACCAATCACGATTAAAAAGTTCAAAAGGTTACAAAAAATCCTACAGAGGACAGGGAAGATAAATATAGAATTATTTATATATATATTAATACTTATATTTTTAAATATATTTATATATCTTATATATATATTAACGCACACGGGATAATTTATTAATAATTGTCTATAAGTTTTCTAATCTCGCAAAATATTTTTTTATAATTTTAAGAAACGCAATGAGAAAAATTAGCCGTAAGTCTTTGATCAAAAAATTAGATACAATTTTCAGTCAATACATACGTTTAAGAAATTCAAAAAAAGGAATAGCAAAATGCGTTACATGTGGAAAAGAAGATAATTATAAAAAATTACAAGCTGGCCATTTTATCAGTAGAAAAAATTATGCAACTAGATGGGATCCTACAAATGTTCAAGTGCAGTGTGTTGCTTGCAATGTTTACAAATATGGAGAACAATATAAGTTCGGTATTTGGTTAGATCAAAATATAGGAGAAGGTACAGCGGATAAACTGTACATGAAGTCACAGGAAATCCGTAAATTCTCCGATCATGAAATTAAAGAGAAAATTGACTACTATAAGCAATTAGTCGATTTGTTATAATTCTTGTTTTTTTTGTTTTATGTGTGAAAAAGAGGGGGCTGTTCTAGCCCCTTTTTTGTTAATATTATGTTAATTTTTTTTAAAATGTCAATTTAATTTGTAATTTTAAAAGAAAAACACATACATGGAACAAGAATATATTTTATACAAAGAAGGTAAAATTTATGCTAGAATATCAGATCCTTTACAAGCACAAATAGTTGCGCATAATCAAAAGGCGACAGTATATTTTACATATAATAACCATCAAACTTTTATAAGCAGTTATGAGTAAAGAAGAGCCAACAGCGAGAAGGACTATGTTTGAATTTCAAGAGCATCAAATTGATAGCTTAAGAAAACAGAATAGAGAATTTTATGATTTAATAATAGATCTAAAACAAAACAATAGCGAACTAAAAAAAATAGTTATAGATCTTTTAGATAAAAAGTCTAGCAAGAGTTTTAGAGAAGCAGCAAGAAAATTTGTATTAGATAATGCAGACTAAAGAGGAAGTTTTACAACAAATCTATTTTAATAATTGTTTCGAGCAATTATCTAAAAGTATGATGAGTCTAATGAAAGCAAATCCTAATAACAGGAAATTAAAAGAACTATCTGCTAAACTAAGAGAAATGTTTTTTCATTTTAACTCTGTTCATTTAAATAATAAATTATTAAAATCAGAACTTAATAAAGCAAATTTAGAATTAAAAAAAACACAATTAAAACTTAGAGAATATGAACAAAGAAAAACTTAAAGATTTATATTTACAATATGGATTAACTAAAGAAGATGTTTTTAAACATCAACATTACGTGATAATAACTAGATCAGGTATTGAAAAAATACAAGGTCAAGCTGATATTAACGTGGAATTCGAAGCTAAAGTATTAGAAAGAGATTACGCTGTAATTAAAGCAACAGCATTTATTGATGCTAAAAAAGTCGTACAAACATTTGGATCTGCTTTAAAAGGAGATTTTAAGAATGGAAATTGTAACACTTGGTATGTGGCGGAAATGGCTGAGAAAAGAGCTTTATCGAGAGCAGTTTTAAAAGTAACTGGATTTTATGAACTAGGGGTGTTTGGAGAAGATGAATCCGATGATTTTAAAAAACCTAAATTAGAACCTAAACAATTAATAAATAAATAAATAATATGGGACACATGATGAACTTGCGGCTAAATGTCGCTGCTCTACCTAAAGACAAAATGGTTCAAGGAGCAAAAGGAACTTACATAGATCTAACAATAAAAATTGATGATCAAGAAAACGAATACAACCAATCTGTTTCAAGTTGGGTAGCACAAAGCGAGGAAGAAAGATTGCAAAAAAGAGATCGAGTTTGGACAGGCAATGGTCGGGTTTTCTGGTCTACAGGAGATCCTCTTCCTTGTGTAAAGAAAAAAGAACAACAACAAAATAAAAAAGAAGAAGATATAGATTTACCGTTTGATTTATAATTAATGTTTAAACTAACCGAAGAACAATTAAAGACTATTGAAGATCAATGCTTCGTAGACACTACTAATGATGTAAAATACCCGCCATTAGCTTTGTCTTTCGGGAAAAACATTATACAAACAAAAACTGGAAAGATAGAGTTGCCGGTTCCTATTGGAACTTATGGCAACTTTTCTTTTGTACAGGCTCCACCTAAAACGTTAAAGACTTACTTTATTAGTTTACTAGCTAGTGTTTATTTATCTGGCAAAAATAAATATGGAGGAGATATTAGAGGTTATAGAGATGATAAATGTTTAGTTCATTTTGATACTGAGCAAGGTAAGTTTCATGCTCATAGAACCTTTAGAAGAGTAATAGATATGAATGAAGGTAATGATCAACAATGTTATCATACATTCGGACTTAGAACTATTTCTTATAAACATCGCATTCAATTTATAGAACATTATTTAGAAAACAAAATACCAAAAGGAAAAGTGGGATTAGTAATAATTGACGGTATTGCTGATCTATGTAACGATGTAAATAATATTGAACAATCTAATGACGTTGTACAAAAAATAATGGAATGGTCACAACTATTCAATTGCCACATTATCACGATTATTCACACTAATCATGGTAATTCTGAAAAACCTACTGGACATTTAGGAAGTTTTTTAGAAAAGAAAACAGAAACACAAATTCAATTACATAAGAACTCAACTCATAAGGGTTGGATTTCAGTCACATGCAAAAGATCAAGAGGATATAGCTTTGAACAATTTAGCTTTAAAATAGATGATTATGGCTTGCCAGTCGTGATCACGGATTTATATGACCCTCTAAAAGATTTTAAATGAAATGGCTTGAACTAATCGCTAAACAACACGATGAGTGGATATTAATGGCAAAAAAAATGGGTGCAAAAAGTTACTCAGAAGATATTGTGCAAGAAGCATATATAAAAATTCATTTATATACTGATCCGAATAAAATAATAAAAAACGGAAAGGTATCTAAAGGATATATGTTTTTTGTAATTAGATCTATTTACTTAGATTATGTAATTAATAAAAACAAAATAAGAAAAATAAACATAGATGACTTTTATAAAGATGATGGATTTAAAGAAATCAAGCAAGAGCATTTAGATAAATTTACTTCTAACAATAACTTAGAAGAAGAAAAAGCTTTTGGAAGATTAATAGATAAAATGGATAAAGAGCTTGATAATTGGGATTGGTACAATAAAAGGATTTTTGAGATTTATAGAGATACTCCTCTAAGCATTAGGGGTATGGCTAAAGAAACAGGGATCAGCTTTGTAAATATATTTCATACATTAAAAAAAGGAAAACAAATAATGAGAGATAAATTTAGCGAAGATTACGAGGATTATTTAAACCAAGATTTTAACCAAATTTAATTACTATGAAAGAACCAAAAGACAAACGTACTAAAGCGTACAAAGAATGGAAAAAGAAATTCGATCAAGCTAGTGAAGGCTTAGGAGATACAATTGAAAAAGTTACTAAAGCAACTGGAGTTAAAAAGCTAGTTGAGTGGGTAGCTGGAGAAGATTGTGGATGTGATGAAAGAAAAGAAAGATTGAATAGATTATTCAGATACAATAAACCTTTATGCCTAGAAGAGGATGAATATAATTATTTAACTAAATTTTTTAGTGAACATAGAGGTGTAATAAAACCAGCTACTCAAGGCGAATTGTTAAAAATTTATAACAGAATATTTAGAACTAATAAACAAAAATCAGGATGTGGAAGTTGCGTTAAGTCAATGATTGGAGAATTGCAAAAAGTATATAAAACTTATGGAACCCTATAGACCAAGACTTACAGGCAACAAAGCTGATGCTTTTAAATATATAACTGAAAAAGTTAATAGAGTTTTAGTAATCGGTGATTTACATGAACCATTTTGTTTAGACTCTTATTTAGATCATTGCATTCAAACTTATAAAAAATATAATTGTAACAAAGTTGTATTTATAGGTGACGTAATTGACAATCATTATTCTAGTTATCATGAAACAGATACAGAAGCCTTAGGAGGTTCTGATGAACTCGAGTTGGCAATAAAAAGGATTTCGAGATGGTACGATGCTTTCCCTAATGCAATTGTTACAATAGGTAATCATGACAGAATAATTATGAGAAAAGCACAAACATCTGCTGTTCCTAGAAAGTGGATAAAGGCTTATAAAGATGTCCTAGAAGTTCCAGGTTGGAAATTTGTGGATAGATATGTTTTAGACAATGTTCAATATATACATGGTGAGGCGGGTACAGCAAGAACAAAATGTAAGGCAGACATGCAATCAACTGTACAAGGTCATTTACACACTCAATGTTATACTGAGTTCTTTGTAGGTCAAAACTTTAAGGTGTTTGGAATGCAAGTGGGTTGTGGAATAGACTTCGATAGTTACGCGATGGCTTATGCTAAAAGAGGTAAAAAGCCAGCAATTGCTTGTGGAGTCGTGATCAATGGTAAGATTGCAATTAATGAACTTATGGATCTATAATGAAGAAACTAGTTTTTTCTGATAAGATTAAACATCGGCTTAATGATTATTTAATTTTTTTAAAAGAATTCGACAGTAGATCTAATCCTATTGTGAAAAATAATCCTAATTTTTTCTCTCATAGATTGCATTGGGATGAACATCCTTTTTGTTTTGTGATGAGAAATAAGTTTGATATTCATGATTTAGATGGTTTACAAAAAGCTTTATCATCTTGTTTAGTATTCAGTTTTTCAAATGAACATTGGGGTTTAATAAATGACTATTGGGAAATAGGATCTGATGCTTTTAATAATAGATCACCTAACAGTTTAATGAGAAGGGATTTATTTCAAATATATCTTAAAAAAGATTGTACTGTAACAGACTCTTTAAACTTAGCTGATAAAACAGGTAGACAACTATGCAAGAGAATGTTCAAGAGATATAAAACACGGAGATATACTATAATGGAATTGACTAGGATTCTTAATGAGTTTTACTGGAAAAAAGGTTTTAAGAAAGTTAAGTATGCTTTAAAAAATGCAGCAAGATATTTAGCTATGTGTTTTCCTGAATTAGTAGATCCTAACTCGCCAGTAACTGGTGGACCTGGACACTTTAGTGGAATTAGTTATATTTTTGATGATCATAACATGCTGACCCCTGTAGATTCCTTTTACTCTAGATTAGAGACAGGTTCATTTATTCCAAAGAATGATTGGAGAGCTACAACATGGGTAAATTATATGGGTATATTAAATGGGTTAACTATTAATATTTTTGATCGTCAACACTGGTTAAACAACGAAGATAAAGTTTGTTTTTATTACAAGCTTCAGCAGTTTAAAAATAACGAAAGAAAGCCAAGATCTAATTATAATATGAATCATATAATCCCTGATTGGTTTAAATTAAAATGTTAAAATTTTGTTAAGAATTTTTATTTATTAACAAATGTTTGTATATTCATTATAAAAATATGAAAAAACCAAAAAAATATACTCACCAACAAAGGATGTCAAGAATGGAAAAAGTATTGACAACTTATTACGTTATTATACAGAGCTTACAAAAAAGAGTTAAGATCTTAGAGGATAAATTAGGAATTAATACAGAGGAAAATGATACTACTGTTTGATGCTGATAGCTTAATCTATTCTTCATGTATAAATGTTGAAGATCTAGAAGAAGCTTGTGCTAAGTTTGACGAGGTACTAATGTCGATAGTTAATAAACTAGATGAAGAGTATGATGTCAAAGAGCTAATCGTTTTTAATAGTGCTAAGGGTAACTTTAGGAAATTTGTATTAAATAGTTACAAGGCTAATAGAACAGCTCCAAAACCTCCACTATTAAATCAACTAACTGAGCACGTGATCAAAGAATACAATAGCAGAATTGCATACGGTATGGAGACTGACGATCTAGTTGCTACTTATTGGAATAAATTACAAAAAGAATTTGGAAGGGATAACGTTATAATAGTTGCCTTAGATAAAGACTATAAACAACTTCCGTGTTTACTTTATAACTACCACGTCAAACATCAAACAATGTGGAATATTTCAGAGCAACAAGCTTTGTATAATTTTTATACTCAAATGATTGTTGGTGATTCAGCGGACAATGTTAACTTTTGTAAAGGTTACGGTGTTAAATATGCTGAAAAAATATTTAAAAACTGCAAAAGTAAATATCAATTTATAAGAAAAACATTTGAACTATTTAAACAGATTTATAAATCAAAAGCACGAGAAAAATTTATAACGTGTTACACTGTATTAAAACTAAGAACATGAGCAACATACTTGAAAAAGCAAACAACATAATAAACAAAAGATCTGAAGAGAAAGAAAGGAACTACGGTCCATTCTCGGAAGGTATGAAAAGAGCTGCACTTATCGCTTCAGGCGCAACCGGTAAAACAATAACCGCTGAAGACATGTATATGTGCATGGTAGCTTTAAAGCTATCTAGAGAGTCATATAATCACAAAGAAGATAATTTACTAGATGCAGTTGCGTATCTAGGAGCACTTAATAATTTTTACGATGAGCAAGGATAATATTTGTATGATCAATTTAATGGGCAAGGTTACCACTAAATTGAATTCACATAATGCTGGTTGGACTTATTGTTTAGCTAGTATTATTAACGAAAGAGTCGATTACGATATTGAGTTTGTAAACGACCCGAAACAAATCCACATGTATAAAACTGTGGTAATCAATAACGGAATTAATTACAAGGAAAACGTTTGGAACTTCTTCGGTGGAGTTCAACAAATTACTTTAGATTATTTACATGAGTTAAGTAAGTACAAAGGAGATATATATTGTTTTAACGAAAAGATAGATTTTAAAACACTATTAAAAAGAAAAGAGATCACGACTATTCCAAATAAAAAGGTAATAACTGGAACGACTATTAGCAAGAAATTAATACTAGGTGACTCACATTCTTTATCAATTTATAAAAAAGGTTGGGGCATAAATAGATTAGATGGTAAAACTTTACATGGATTTTTAAAAGATCCTTACAAGTATTTTGATAAAGAAGAAACAACAGATCTAACTTTATATTTTGGAAATATCGATGTTAGGTTTCATTTAATGCGTCAACCTAATCCCGAGTTAGCGGTTTATGAATTGTTTGCTAAGCTGTGTATGTTTATAGAAGAGATAACGCCTGACATAAATGTAACAGTTCAAGAATGGTTACCTGTTGAGGATGAGTCAAGAAAGATACCAGGCTCAGGTAAGTACAAAGGTGAGTCTTATTTTGGTAGCAAAGAAGCAAGGCAAAACCTAGTTAACTTATTTAACGGTTTATTAAATACAGCAGGCACTAATAGATACCCTTACAAAGTACAAAAGACTTGGTTAACGTATCCATTAGACTTTAATCACATGGAAGCTAGGCAATCAGTTCATATTAGACCTAGTAGTTATTTACATAAAAAAACATTTATAAATGATACAAGAGTTCCAACTTTATTATAACAAGGCAAGGTTAAATCAAGAAAGATTATACCAAGGTTACGATTGGACCGAGGAAGATATTGATGATGATCTAATTTGGCATGTCCCAATATACGATGTTGTCAATAGAAGATATGCAGCATTTAGTAGTTTATTAGAAGCTATTAGAAAAAAAGAAACAGATCCTAAAGGCAATGGCGAATATTTTAAATATGCGGATGTTAATGATTTTGATTTCATGTTGCTATGTTACTTGTTTAGATTATGTGGTAGTGGGATTAATTATTTCCCAAAGACTAATCATCCTTACGGCACTCATGGTTTCGGTAATTTTTGGATAGTCGATAGTTTACTAAACGAAAGGCTAACATTTAATGAATGGATGGAGGATCTACCTGAAAAAAAGTTTAGTGATA
>Ga0208899_1000245_pt1 | contig 37170 bp, 49 predicted proteins | sample VirMetDEL_Nov_24_FD_184518 | JGI IMG/M metagenome (GOLD analysis project Ga0208899, IMG submission 184518) | Aqueous microbial communities from the Delaware River and Bay under freshwater to marine salinity gradient to study organic matter... | ecosystem: Environmental > Aquatic > Marine >... | reverse complement strand
CATGATTGAGGATTAGAGATTAGAGATTAGAGATTGAGGATTGAGGATTGAGGATTGAGGGAACGGGAATCAGCCTACTTGCTCCCATAAAGTACCATTGACTTCGTGCCATGCCTCGCAATCATCAATCTCCTTTTCAAGGGAATCATACTCTCCCTCTGTCAAATCTCCCCCCTCTTCGGGGAAATCGGAATCAATGACGGAGAGAAGCGAAAGAGCTTCTCTCCAGTCCTGGATGATTTCGGCATGGGAGGAGCCTTCCCCTCCGTGTTCTGCTGCTGCTTCAATTCTTTCTTTCCTTTCAGCGTCGTTAATCCATCCGGCATTACCATAGACGGATTCTTGTATTGAAAGGAATGCGTCGGTATTCATCAGGTCTTCGATTGTCATAATTCAATATATAGGGTTAAGGGTTCGGGAATCTGCGATTCCCTGTCAATGGGAATATTTAAATCAAATGAAGTGGCCTGTCAATATTAAATTGAAAGTTTTATATATCGTGTGGCGTGACCTCACTTTGAAAACCCGATTTTGAAAACGTCACCTGAATCCTTTGCCCTGATTCCTCCATCATGATTCATGCACCGTGAAGCCGGAAGCCTGGAGTGGGAATCTGGGAAGGGGAATCACTCCCGCCCTTGCCAGTGCGCCCACGCCACGGGTGGGGGGGCGACTTGTCGTGCGCGTGACTGCTGTGTACATACGTGTCTGTGAAAAAATTTACGGGATTTCGAGTCTCCGATTCCCGAACCCCGATCCATGATTCTGGAAAGAGGAAACAGGGAAAATTGGATGGGGGAACGGGGGATGGCGCGACCCCTCTGTGCGAAAGAAAATAACGTGTGTTTTATTGTTATATACCCCTAAAAAAAGTCTCCTATGAGGCTTGTTGTGTTTATCTGAGCCAGACAAACACAACTGAAACCTTAGAAGACTTTTTTATAAGAAGATGCTGTGCATTAAAACACACGTTCCTGTATCGAAAGCGCATTAAAACACAACTTCTGCTTGACCCCGAACCCTGTGTCCGCTACTCTGGCGGCGAACGATGTCTCCGCGCACTCTCAACGAACCAGGTTACGACTACTTGGTAGAGATACCCCGTAATGGCCCCAGATTGGATTCTGAGGCGTTTTTGGGGTTTCAGAGGGTAACCACAGCGGATACACATAAAAACACCTTAAAACGTAAAATATAATGAATCTACACAAACACCCTGACTTCCCAGACCATGTGATGACCGAAAGTGGGGTCATGGTCTATGTCCCCCTCAGAAAGAAGTTGAAGACTCGCTACGAGGTAGTGCGTAACTCCAACATGGCATACTGCATCATCAAGTGTTCGGACGGGATTAGGCGCAAGGTCTATCACGAAGACTTCGTGGGCGGTGTTCCGATCCTCGACCAGACCCTGACCTATGAGAAGATATTCCAGGAGTGGGGTGGGCGAGCCATCCCTGGGTTTGAGGACTACGCCATTGATGGGGCCGGAGTGGTCTACCGCGTTAAACCCTACCGAAAAGGGCGCGGTCGCAGGGTTCCCTTTGTCCTGCACCCTGCACCCCGTTTCAGCAAAGAGTATCTTGTGCTACAGGAGAAGAACACAGGCAAGCGGGTCCATATGTCGGTGGACAAGATCAAGCTCCTAGTAGAAGAAGAGGCTCAGGAAGGATGATTGTGGGTGGAAGAGACACCCTACAGGATACAGGGTTGGGTGGTGTTATTATATCAACGGTTCTGCTTTTCGTGTTTATTTTTGGGTTTGCTATGTTGATGTCACTGGTGTTTGTTTATGACACATTCAAAAACATCTTCCCCCGTTGAAAGGCTCCAACTGGTTGACTGAGGTTGACTATGAGTTATGTTAAGTATTTAGATCACACATGAGTAGTCAATCCCGACACCTCGAAATTGATGCCCTCGATTTGGGGTCACTTGATGAAAAAGGCAAGCCCGTCGAGTCTAGGCTGAAAGACGTTAAGGCTGCAATCTCCATTTTCCAGACCCTCCGCAAAGCAGACGAGAAGTCCGCAGTTAACCGCGCTAGGATTGACGGAATGTTTGACGGAGCCGCCCCCTACAACAACGACAAGTTGGCAGCTAGTGGACAGGCGATGAAGACGAACCTTAACTTCGGTGAGGCTACTCGACTGCTGGACATATCCGTGTCAGCTTACGTGGACCTATACACCTCGCTGGAGAAACTCGTTGAGGTCAAGGGGACCATCGGAGAGGCTAGTGAGCGCGGGGTGTTTGAGGACATCGTTGGGGAGGAACTGACCCACATGATGCGTTCATGGCCCGAGTTCCACAGCAGTTACCTGCGGCTCTGCACCACCTTCATCAAGCACGGTGTGGGGGTCGCCTACTTTGACACCCCGGAAGATTGGAAGTTTCGGGTGGGCGGGTTCACCGACATCCTTATCCCGCGCCAGACCCCTGCGTCAGAGAACTGCATTGACGTTGCGGTGGGTCGCAGGGACTACTTGCTGCATGAGTTGTTTCACTTCATCAAGAACGAGAAGGCCGCTGAGAAAATCGGTTGGAACTGCGATGAAGTGAAGCGCGTCATCATGAAGAACGCCAAGACCACAGGTCGCCGTTACGGGGACAGTGGTTCGATGTATACCGACTACGAGTCACTGCAAGCCGAACTCAAGAACAACGACCTCTACACCGGAATCCAGAACCCGACTGTAGCGGTCCTGCACTTCTGGGTTCGGGAAATGGACGGGACGGTTAGCCACTACATCAGTGCCGAAGATAACCCCAAGGACTTCCTGTATAAGAAGCTGAGTCGTTTCTCGTCTCCCGAACAGGCTTACATCATGTTCGCCTACGGGGTGGGCAGCAACGGAACCTACCACAGCATTCGGGGTCTTGGTCAGCGGATCTTTTCACACATCCAGACAAGCAACCGACTCCGCTGCCAGATGGTAGACGGAGCTATGCTGGGTTCCGCACCCATGCTCCAGGCAGAGAACCAACGCGCCCTGGACGAGTTGCAGTTCACCTACTACGGTGGATACGCAGTCCTGAGTCCTGATTTGCGAGTCGTGGAGCGAGCGATCCCGAACTTGGGGACTGCAGTGAAACCTGCCTTGGATGACCTTAGCAACCAGTTGGCGCAGAACACCGACACATTCTCCACCTATAGCCCGACACAGGGTTCACCATACAGGAACTCGTTACAGGTTTCAGCGGACCTGGAGATCAGCACCCGCTTGTCAGGTGCGTCCTTGAACCTGTTTTATGTGTCGTGGACGCGGTTGATGCGCGAGATTGTTCGCCGCGTTGTCGATAGCAAACGCCAAGACCCACTAATCAAGGAGTTCTACCGCCGCTGCGAGGTTCGCGGAGTCCCCAGAGAGTTTATCAAGAAGCTAGACCTTACCAAGACCAAGGCACTACGCGCCATTGGTAACGGTTCAAAGGCAGGGCGGTTGGTTGCGCTCCGCGAGATGCAAGCGTTGTCCGGGCGTTTCGACGAAGTGGGTCAACGCAACCTCGACCGCGATGTGGTAGCCACCAGCGTAGGACATGACCTTGCGGACAGATACTTGCCGAAGGAGCCAGGTAGTCGCCCAACCGTAGACGACAAGATCGCCTACTTTGAGAACAGCGACCTTATGGAGGGTAAGCAGGTTCCGGCACTGTCGAACGAACTGCACGGCAAGCACCTGCAAATCCACGTTCCGGCCCTGCAAGAGATTATCACGGGAATGGACGAGGGGACAGTGGACCCTGTTCAAGTTTACCAGACCCTTGTAGCATTTTACCAACACATCAGCGACACCCTGCAACTTGCAGCCGGAGACGCAGACTTGCAGCCGCTCATCAGCAACACGAAGCAAGTCCTTCAGTATGCTGAAGAGGCGATCAATAATACCGCTAAGAAGATGCAGAAGATGCAGCGGGAGGCAGCGGAGGCACAAGCCAATGCCGCAGAGATGTCACCCGAAGGGCAAGAGGGAATGGACGCACCGCCCCAACCTAACGCCGCTGACTTGAAGATGCAGCAAGCGCAAGTGGACATGCAGATCCGCCGACAGAAAGCAGAACTTGAGATGGAGCTTCGCCAAAGAAAGTTTGAGCAGGAGCAAGCACTTAGAGATGCTAAGGCTGCTGCGGACCTCCGTGACCAGATGGAGTTACCGTAAGTGACTCCAGTAGGGGGGAACTGACAAATAAGATGGCATACACTAAACCAGGACTGCGGAAGAGAATAATCCAAAGGGTCAAGGCTTCTGGAAAAGGAGGAAAGCCGGGGCAGTGGTCTGCTCGTAAGGCGCAGATAGTCGCCCAGAAGTATAAGGCCGCTGGAGGGGGCTACAAAGGGGGAAAGAAAAAATCACAAAAGTCTCTTAGTAAGTGGACAAAGCAGAAATGGCGAACTAAGAGTGGGAAACCATCTACCCAAGGCCCAAAGGCTACGGGCGAAAGATATTTACCTGAGAAGGCAATAAAATCTCTTTCAGCTTCTGAGTATGCTGCCACTAGCAGAAAGAAGAGAGAGGGGATGAGAAAAGGAAAGCAGTTTGTAAAAAATACAGCCGCCGCACAAGAAGCTAGTAAAAAAGCACGTAGTTAAAATAAATGAGTAAATTAAATAGAAAAATGAAACCACCAATACCGATTGAACAGTGGTTTAGAGATATGGCGGCTCCCGCAGAACTGCGTGAGATGCTAGATAGTGATGTTTTCAAACTTGCCGCCGCGACATTGAAGGAAGCGGCTGGACCTACTTTCGCAACTTTATCTTCAGACCCAGAAGCTAATGCCATGAAACAAGCGTGGTATGCTGGGTATCGAGACGCTTTCCAGGATCTGGAAAAACTAACCCAGCCCAAAACAACACAAAATAAACTGCCCCAAGAGTGGGCGCACATAAGCCTAAGTAATGAGTGAACAAGCCGTAATGGACTTCGCCGCAGAGTCGGAGCCACAATTAAATGAAGCAGACCTTGATGTAGGGGGAGTGGAAAACTCTTTCTCGCAAGCATTTGAAGAGGCGTTAGACCGCTTGGATAACCCCGTTGAAGAAGCTCAACCCGAACCAGAAGTTCCCGAACCCGAACCCCAAGTCCCGCAACCGGAATCTGAAGCCCCGGAAGCAGAGACGGAAGAAGAGTCCTCTGAGCCTTTAGCGGAGGGGGAAGAAGTTCAAGAGTCCGAAAATGATTTTGACCCCACCAATGACTTGGAAACTCAGGACACTGCCGATTGGACTCCAAAAGCTGCTAGGCGTTTTAAGCAACTCAAAGAGGAAAGAAAGGTTCTTCGATCAGAGGTGGACGAACTTCGGCAGCGGACCACAGAATATGAGAGTAAGATTCAAGAACTGAGTGGCGCAGTTGATAATGAGGACATCGAAACGATGCGTGAACAGCTTGCTGAGTATGAACAGCAGAAGATGTTCACCGACTTGGAGAACACCACTAGCTATCAGGAAACAGTTACTGCGCCTCTCCTTGAGCTATTGAATAAAGCGGAACAGGTCGCGGACCATTACGACATTGATTCAGATGCGCTTATTGACGTTATCTCTATGGATGAGGGGGAGGACCAAGATGAGGCATTGTCTGAAATCTTAGAGGATGTTTCCGACAGAGACAAAGCTAAGATTTACAGGGTGTTGGAGGACATTAACCCTATCTTGGATCACAGGTCAAATATGATTAATAACCTGGAGGAAGCCTACTATGAAGCTCAAAACTTGGAGGAGCAGAGGCAGAATCAACTAGCGGCTGAGAAAGCGCAAGAACGCCAAGTGGTTACGAGAAACGTAGTGGGGAGAGTCAAAGAGAAGGTTCCGTTTCTGGCTGGATTTGAGGGGATTGACTTCGATGCAATCACTGAAAAAGCGGCTGGCACTGACCCTGCCGTTATCCACCCAGTGGATGCAGCCTACAACGCGGTAGCGGCCCAAATGCTGCCCTCCTTGGTAAAAGAATACAGTGCCTTGCAAGCAGAACTAGAAAACCTCACTGACAGGCTTGCGGAGTATGAAGAAGCAGAGCCTGGAACTAGCGGATCAGTGCCGGATTCCGGTAGAGTTGCTAATTCTGCTGGGTCAAATGTTTCTTTCGAGGATGCCATTAGCCAAAGACTATCAGGGGTTGGTTAATAAAACTTAACTCCTAATTAACAAAAAGCCCCCTTCCTGTAATGGGTTGGGGGCTTTTTTATTAGGTATTTTAATTTGAGGGAAGATAAGGTGGGCTTATTTGACAAAATCAAGACTATATGGGAAACTTTTATAAGTTAATTTAATTTAAGTAGGTTGTTCTAGCCTTTAATTAGTCCTATTACTTAAATTAATACTACGACTTTTACCAAACTAGGTGGTTGTTCTGGCCTTATAAGCAGTCCTAAGAAACCTTGATTGGACAACACAGGCATCTAAAAAATAGGTGTTTGGACTAACCCCAAATTATTTTTTCTTACCATGTCAACATTTGACCTCGGTTCCGCAGGAACCACTGCAATTAACACGATTCTGGCTGAAGAAGCCAACCGAATCAACCAAGACGTATACACTCGGACCCTCCACACTTCTGCATGGATGGATCTGATGAAGCAAACTGCCTTCCCAGACGGGATGGGCTATCAACTCAGCACCCTCGTCTATGACCGGGCTATCCCGACTACCGACTCTGCTGGTGATACTGCTGGTGTTAACTGGTCTGCACTCGGAACTCTGAATGCTGCCGCTAATGCGTTTGACACCTCTGACCTCGGACAGCCCCTCAAGGACGCTGCTGATGATGTCCAGGGTGGTCGCGGAACTGGTGCTACCGACAATCGTTCGTATGTTCAGTTCTCCAAGCAGCTTAAAAAATACAACATCGACCGCGCAGTGATCGAGTCTCCACGCATCTCGCTGGAAGACCTCCGATTCGCCGCTCACCGTCAGGAACAGCTTCGTGCTATCATGGACAACATGGCTGAGTCTTCCCGATACACTTGGGAGAATCGCTACCGTGATGAGTTCTCGAAAGTCTCTGACAGCTACATCGGTGCTGTTGCTTCTGGAACGGCTATTCAGTCCGGTTTTGAAGGCACTGAGCTTACTGGCACAGTCGATCTTGGCACTGCTGGTTCCTTCACTGTCCCAACGAGCAACATCTCTAACGCTCTCCTCGATAAGTCTTACTTCAACCTCGTCCGCAAGGGTGCAGGTAGCGAGGCTTATGGTCGTGAGAACGGACGCCCCGTGTTTGGCCTTGTGCTGAGTTCTGAGGCTTCCTACCAGCTTCAGACTGAAGCAGGTTTCCGCGACGATGTTCGTTACAACAACAGCAAGGTAAGCGACCTCATCGCACCCCTCGGTGTTGAGAAATCCTTCCGTGGTTTCTATCACCTTGTCGATGACCTCGCTCCTCGCTTCACTCTGGCGAATACGGATCAGATTACCCGCGTTCTTCCTTACACGGTTTCCAGTGGTGTGACCACTCCAAACAGTGCTTACGATTCTGCTGAATATGAAGCAGCTTTCGTGATCCACCCACACGTTTGTGAGTCTCAGATCCCGAATCCGTTCAGCGGAGCGCAAGGTATCTCCTTCGATCCTGTTAGCTACCGTGGTGACTTCAAGTGGACGAACATCCCTAACGAGATCACCAACCCCGATGGCACTATCGGTTTCTTCCGTGGCGTTCTCGCCAGCGCGACGAAGCCAATCAAGACCGACTTCGGTTTTGTCATCTTGTTCAAGCGGACATCCACAACTCCCGCTGCGTAATAACCCGCTTAGTTTGAGGGGGGTGGTAATCCCACCCCTCTCTTGCTATAGCTAACCCTAAGTATGCCATGCCTACTCTAGACGACGCACCAACCATCGAAACCCTTGCGGGTGACGACCTCACAACCGCTGACGTTTCAGACACCGAAAAAGTTGCGCGAGCAGACCTCGTTCAAGTTTTTGATGTCTCTGAGCAGAAGGTTAAGACTATCTCTGTCCAGGAGCTTGGAGAAGCCCTCGGCGTAACATTCAGCTAAACTTTTTGCAGGTAGCCTCTGTTATGGGGCTACCTGTAAAATCACTATCTATTATTATGTCTTTCACTACTGCTCAAAAGAAGCGAATCCAAGAGAAACTCAACAGTTTGGACTCAGATAGTCTCACTAACTTTGTTGAAGAACAGTCTCAAACTAGAACATTTAACCCTGATGTAGCTCAAAAAGAATCAGGACGCTTCGCCTACCTTATGGGGACTAGAGAAGGGCGGGAAAGGTATGCCGCTGATAAAAAGATAGCGGAAGAACGACTCAAGGCACTGGCTGAAATGGTTAAAGCGGAGGAACAAAAACGCTTTGACATTCGGCAGGGAGAGATAAAGAGAGGGGAAAATGTCCCGTCCGCTCCTGCGGGTAGTATGTTTGAAGTGAGAGATGACCCAACGGAATATGGGTTGAGCATGACCGAAGCGGTAGAGAAAAGGCTCGCAGAACAACAAGCAGTTGCAGACTCCGATACAGCGCAGTTGCAGAGAGAGCTAGGTGGAATCGACCCAGAGGCTATGCGAGCCGCTCGTAATGATCGTAATAGAGCTACCCAAAAATCTCTGGAGCGTGAGCTAAGAAATACTAGGGCTAGGGCCACAAGAGAAGACAAGGAAATGGCTGAGAAGAAAGCTGAAAGGAAGGGCTACAAGAAAAGCCTAAGAGACGCGGATGCTGGGTTTGAGGAAGCATTTGAGGAGAGTATAGGTGACTACGAGTCTCGTCAAGGGGTGGAGCAGGAAGCGGCTGAGAAAGCTGACTCCTTATTCAAAGAGCCTACACTCCGTGCAGAGCCTATACCACGCGCAAAGCTTACACCACGCGCAGAGCCTGTCCCAGATATGAATGAGGAGGAAGCAGGTCGCCTGTTTAAGATGATCATGGGCAGTTCCTTCGATCCCGTGTCATCTATGGACAAAGGCAAAATGGAAATCTTGAAAAAAGCGAAAGCTGAGAATCCTGATCTTTCCGACAGCCAACTGGCACTTAAAATCTACAAGGACTATATGTAATGAACTACGCAGACAAGAAAGATCATGGGGAAGTTAAGGATCTGGAGATGGCGGAGCAGCAGCTTCGCAACATCCACGCTAACGCAGTCGATCTGCTTAGACACTTAGAGAAACACCCCCACTGCCCACTTTTATCTCAAGCCTGGGTTCAATCTAAAGTTACGTTGTCTAACGCTTACGTTGATTCGGTTCGCGACTATGTAGTTAACAGCCAGAAAGAACGAGAGTCTATGGAAGAAGACGACGGAGTTTACGACAGCGACGACGGCCCTATGGGCTTCCTTATAGCTGTTGAAAAAGGTGCGTCTAAGTATTAAGTTTAGATAACATGACAAACGACATCGAAAAACAATCAGCAGGTAGGGGCGGCGCAACTTTCGTTAGCACGACGGGAAGCCCAGTCAGTGGAGAATACTGCGCTATTCAGTGTGTCACCAGTAACACCAAGTTTACCTCTATTACGATGGATGCGCTGGATGGAGACACCATTGACTCCAACATCCATTTCCCCGCTGGGTTTACTATCTTGGGAAGCATCAAATCCTTCACCGTCCACACTGGATCAGTGATTGCTTACAAAGCAGTTAATTAAGGGAACTAGGAGGGACTGACATGAGTTGGGCGCAAGCCGTATCTGAGGTAAAGCCCGAACTACTTCGTTGGGCCGTAAATTACTTCGGACTCGCCATTGTCTTGGGTGTTTGCTCCTGGCTACTATGGGGCGAGTATCAAGACCAAGTTGATGCTCGATTCGCCTCTATTGAGCGGGAACTTAGCAGTTACAAAGACCGGGTAGGTTTCCTAGAGGCAGATGCACTCCATCGCAGGACTATTGAAGCGGAAGAGCAAAAGCAACGCGCCGAATTGTTCTCAGCCATTGAGCGACATTTAGATAATATTAGTCAAGCTAACTGAGAAAGTTAGATCGGTAGTTCGCGGGAGCTAACCCCTAGTCAATTATTGCGAAGCCCCATCTCGCCTCGACTTGATATACGTCTATACCAAGTTCATCACGCAGTCTCTTCGGGGACTCCTTGTGTTTGATCCTATCGAGGTCGTCTAGAATAAGGCATTTTATATTGCCCTCTCTTTTTGCAGCTTCTAAGATAACGCCTAGTTCCTTTTGTCCGTTAGGCCCACCTGAGTCAAGTCCTACCATAACACGCTGGTCTTTTTTCTCTTGGAGTATTTTAGACAGCCAGTTTTCTTCTTCCGCTACATTTTGAATTTGTATTCTCTCAACCCAGTTGCTGGGTATGTCTTTTCGTTCTAGGGAGTTCGCGTGATTGAGGAACACATGAGGTAGGTATCCTACGTTTTCCAGAGCCTTATTGTAAGACGCCCAGTTAGTCTCACAAGAGTGAACATCTAGTCCTGTGAAAGCAAAAGAAGTTGTGGTCCCCCTTCCCAGAAAAGTTCCCGTCTCGATGATGCAGTCTATTTTATATTTCTTAGCTAGAAGACAAGCAACTTCTGATAATCTCGCTGATGTGAGAGCCATCGCGTTATTAGTTTCTATCCGCTTAGATTTTAGCGAACTGACGCCTAGTTTATCCCTAAATGGTTTTGAAATATTATGATTATCTTCTAGTATGTTTACTATCATGGGGAAAACTATAACATGGACATAAGGGACATCAAGTTTGAACATCGAAGAGAGTATCGAGTATTTGGCCTTCAAAGGTCAGGGCTTCATGCAATTACGAACTGGATAATTGCATCTTTAATCGAGGAGGGAGAAGACCAACTCACTTACTTGAACTTTGTAAATTCTTCCCCAGATATAAAAGGGAATCGGTTTAACTTAGGAAATGAAATGCCTGACTTACCAGAATCTTGTAGGACTCCTTTGGATAAATTAACTGGGACATTAGTCTTGGGTTTTGAAGAGTGGGATGCGGCAAAATGGGTTAGGGAGCTAGATACTGGGGTAGACTCGGTCAACGTATTTGTGACTAGGGATTTGAGAGATGTGTTCGCGTCAAGGCTGGCTAGGTTGGAACAACCCAAGTCTCAGTTTTCTATCTCTGAGGATACATTGAAAGTTTGGGGAGAGTGGATGACGGGAACTGACCCAACAGGTAATTACAAGATGCTAAAACACTATCGCAAGTATACCCCCCTCCCTCCAAATACCACCGCAGTTAGATTTGAGAACTGGATTAGTAGTGAAGAATACAGGATATCCAAGGCGGCTAAATTGGGGATTCAGTTTCACAACTTAGGAATGGACAAAGAGTCTAAACACGGAGGAGGTTCTTCTTTCGGGAAGCCTCCCGCTCCGGGGCAAACTAGGTGGGAGAAGTATCTGGAACACCCTATGATGAAAGAATTTATTCGCCAAATAGAGGAGGGGAGTCCCCTGCCTTATTACATTTAGACTTGCACTTCTTATAGAAAAGAGGGAAACTAGACACAACGAGAAATGAAGTTAACTAAAGCTAATACCCTATATGGGGTCGACAACCCCACGCTAATTGGAAACGCGGGGGGTGGGGGGAGTTCATCGAGTTCATCGAGTTCATCGAGTTCATCGAGTTCATCGAGTTCATCGAGTTCATCGAGTTCTTCGGGTTCATCGAGTTCATCTGGATCATCGAGTTCATCTGGATCATCGAGTTCATCTGGATCATCGAGTTCATCTGGATCATCGAGTTCATCGGGTTCTTATCAGCCTTAATATAGATTAGATATGCCCGTCAATTTTGGAAACCAACCTGCTCCCAAAAGACAAAGAGTTCTTACTTTTGTCAGCCCTAACGTAGCTGACATTCTATTTTATGAGACGGTAGATACTCAGAGAGTGGGGAAGAATATACCCGCTTACGGAACTAGCCATCCCGACTCTACTAAATGGCCCAATCATGAACTTGTCTACGTGCAGCAAGACAGTTCGGAGGGGCAGCTTTACAGGTATTATTACGCAGCCACTAGGGACTCACAGGATTCGTATAATTACGAGCTTCGGGATGGTTCTGAGCTTACTAGAACTTACATCATCAAAAGGAGCGATTACCCGTCTTCTTTGACTCCCCCATCCGGCGGAACAGTAGACAGCGTGTTTACAGACTATGGGTTTGTGGGGGATACCATTAAAAGCGTGGGAGATCCTTTATCTGGAATTTACATAGCAGTCCAAAGAAGATTTGTAGTTCCACAAACGGTTGATTACGTGTATGATGCAAACCTAGAGGGAAACATCAAGGTAACTAAGACCGTCGTGCCTTCGGGATATACCCTTGAGGGCGCAGGTATCACTAACTCTCCAGGGGACACTAATGAAGTAAGGCACGGAAATAATTTTCACGATGTGCTTATCAATCAGAGTATTAAGGATAGTGAGGGAGTCATTGCCGACAGAGATCTTGAGACTATTTATGGATCTCAAAAGTATGAAGGGATTCCTCAGAGACTAGACTCAGTAGATTTTGATTTTGTTTCTGCTTGGGTTACGGGGTCTAATTCTAATGGGGATAACATAGGGCAATATAGTGAAGACAGCACGGCAGAGTTCCCGGTTACCGCCCCCTCTTCTGGACCTTTCAAAACAAAAATCGAAAGAACCCTAACTACAAACCCAGAAACAAAAGTAAACTCCATATTGTCCTCTTCGACGTTGCTACCCCGTCCAAAACGACAAGACATATCTTACAAGTATGCCGCATATAGCACTAACCCCCCTGTTGCACAAGCATCTGCTAGGCAGTTCACTCTCCCTGCTGCTATACACGGAGCGATTACTGTTGGTATAAACGGAACTACTAACGGATCTTCTACCGCACCTACTGGCTTAAATATTGAACGAAACATTCAGCCTACCTCGTTAGCCGCTACGTCGGGCTTTAACGGGACTGACTTAGTTGGAGATTATTTGATAAATGTGTCCGTAAGACAAACAAGCCTAGATATGTTTATCGTTGAGTCTACGGAACTTCAACTGAACGGAGTCTACCCGTAGATTAATGGCCGAAGATTTTCAGTATCCCCAGGTGAACGCACCCCCGCCCGAAGAGTCTTTTGGGAACTTAACTGGCGTAGAAACTCAGATTCCTAACCCGGATCTGCTGTATGGACCCATAGAGGTTGGGCCTTGGCCCGACAACCCCATTTCTGATTTTTCCCCGATAGGTTTATATTTAAATGACCCTGCTTTTATATTTAGCGAAGAAAGTAGTAGTAGTAGTAGCAGTAGTAGCCCCCCTAGCAGCAGTAGTAGTTCTAAGTCCACCGCTATCGTCCCTTGTTCTTGGAATGAAACAGGGTATGCCGCTTTATTTATTGCTGAGATGCCGGAAGTTCGCTTTGATGACCACGTAGAGATTTTTCCTACTAAGAGGTTGAGTAAGACCCCGCTAGATGAAAAATTTTTAGAAGTGTGTGAGCCAGATACGGTTAGGGTAATTTCTGCTATCGGGGACTCAGGGGGTGTGAAATACGCCAGGGTTGAGGGTCAAGAAATAATCTTGTCTCTCCCCTTGTTCATGAGGCCCAAAAGAGTTTGCGTTCGTCTGAGTGGGATTCGCAAAGGGTTCCGAAACCTTAGATTCCCTGATAGAACTGAGAATCAATTTATACATAACGAGAAGTTCATTAACTCAGCTTACCCAGACGAATAGATAATATGAGCGATAGTGGCAGTGGAGGAGGGTATGGAGACAGCGACAGTGGTAGCAGCAGCAGCAGCAGCAGCAGCAGCAGCAGCAGCAGTCATGGATCTCCGAAAACCTCTGGGTCCGTTTAAGTAAGGTGCTGCTTCACCCCAGACCAAATTATATCGTTAACAGTCGGGGAAGCTCCCCCTTCGATATATTTTCTTATTGACCTCACAACGTCGTCGGAGGAGATCATGTCCATGCACTTAGGGACGGCAATTCCCCCTCCCTCGGGGATAACAGGTAAGCTACACAGGCAGGAGTCTTGCTTAGACCCGTCATTTCTAGGCTCCACCCTAGACTTCCAACACCCACCTTTTTTACAACAGTCCAGCATCCCTTGTGTATGGAGGAACTGGTGAGGGGGGTAATGTTCCCAAGAAACTGGCTCCCTTCCTCCTGCGACCACTACACAAGGTCTTGTAGACCCCGGTTGCTTTGTGGGGACCGCTGCTGCCATGTGCATAATTCCTGTAACCGGACACACGACTCCAGAACTATGGTAGACGAGTCTGACTAGCTGCCTGACATCGGTTTTCCCCCTTAAATCAATCGCCCCTTTGAGGGGAGGGTGGTGGTGGTTATCAGACCCTACTTGCACGAATAGTATCTCCCCCTTTAGAGAATCGACCACTTGTTGATACTTTTTGTGATCCCACCACTTACAAGTAAAATCATACTTACCGCCCGAAACTATAATCCAAAAAGGAACCTCATATTTAGTGATGTTTTGAACTTGGTTCGTCCACCCCTTCTCTTCATCGGACAAATGGATGTCGCCCTTGAACTCTGTTACGGGGATTTTAAGGTAGAGCTTTTCTTCCAAGAACTCATGGTAAGCCCCAATGAAGTGTAAGGGGCGTTGATTGCTTGTGTTGATTGCGGGGTATTTTAATACTATTGTCTCAACTCCCCCCGTATCATTAAAATTTTCTATGTGGGGGTTATTCTTAAATAGTTCTGGCGCGGTTCCTGTGTAACCTGTTTTAAATTCCCCTGGATACGCACGATGGAGGTCACGAATTGCTGCGGTGCATACCACGACATCCCCTAAGCTAAGTTTGTTTTGGAATATTATTTTTCTCATTTCAATTAAATTACTACTGACCTCTAATAGAAGATTAGATTATTTTCAAGAAAATTCACTCATAGTGTAGCAATACCCCCGAAACCCCCTAATAATTGGATTTAGCCCCATATTCTGATTAGGCTTCTGACTTGAATAAAAGGGGTTTTGCCGTTAGAATGCCCTATGGCAGTTACCGTAGCTACCTTAAAAACCACTCTCTCAAGCTATCTTGAGTCTGAATCTCAGTTTTTGCCTTATTTGAATCAAGTTCTCCCCAGACTATATGGTTTGGGATACTGGAGAGATTTGGTGTTTGAAAGGACTATCGTAACAGACCACGAATACTTTTCTCTACCAGAAAACGCGGAGTCCGTGCTATCTGCTGTGGTTGATAACTTACCTAGTGATATGAGGGCTAGGTGGCAAGACTACAAGACCTCTGGCCTTTATTCGGGGGGTCCAGGCCCAGTTTACGGAATTGTCGATGACGGTTTACACCCTACTATTATTGACTTAAACGAGTCTTCTCTTTATCAGATAAAGGTTGTTCCCATCACGCCCCGGACGGCACTCCCCTCTGAAGGGTCTGTGTTCGTAACTTACGAGAGGTCGGATGGATCTAAGAAAGTCCATGAGTTCGTGTTGGATGGGAGCGCGAGCATGATAACTACGGAGCCTCACGCCACAAAAGCAGTTTCTGTATTGGAGATACGGTTCAAAGGCTTTTATGAAAAAGTAGAAGTTCAAGCAGTGGAAGACGCTGAGTCGAGTTCTTCAAGTTCAAGTTCAAGCTCGTCAAGTGCATCAAGCTCGTCAAGTGCATCAAGCTCGTCAAGTGCATCAAGCTCGTCAAGCTCGTCAAGTGCGTCAAGTTCATCAAGTTCATCAAGTTCATCAAGCTCATCAAGCTCATCAAGCTCATCAAGCTCATCAAGCTCACCCGCACCACCGTAGAAAAAAGATACTATTATTAATATGGCGACTCTCACATTAGCGAAAGGTAGAGGAAACGAAGTAGCTCGATACCGTAGGTTTAGGCTCTCCAACCCATCTAGTTCAGACAAATCAGTGTTTGTTCTTTTAAAGCGTGGGTTTGAGACGCTCTTTAACGACGATGATATTGTCTATCTTTCTAACGTAAATGCTATTAAACATGGTCTTTTAGCTACGGTAGCAGAAGACAACGCAGATGTTCAACGCGCTGACTACCACTGGAACGTCTGCAATGCGTTGCTAGATCAAGAAAAGAGTGCCTACCGTGGCATGGTGAAACCCGAAATGAACATAGAGCCTTTCGGTGGGGCAGCTTCCAGGGTAGTAAACATACTATAACCAATTTATGTTTTGAATAAATTCAAAACGACAAAACCCAAAAACACAAAAAACCACATGAATAAAGAATCCATTCTAGGAGTCGTACGCCACCTTCTCACTTTTTCCGGGGGGCTTTTGGTCACTAAGGGCATTGGCCTCGACGAACAGATGATGCTTGAAGCGGTTGGTAGTATTATCACGCTTATTGGTATCGTCTGGTCTGTCCGCCAGAAAGCTGAAAAAGAGTAAATGGGTGCAGCCCTGGCAGCAGTCACTTCAGCTTTGTCTGCTGTTGCTTCTTATTACAAGTTTGTCTTTCCCATTCGGGAAATGCGTTCAATACAGCGAGAGATCCATAAATATGAAGATGAAATCCATCGTCTTGGTGATCGCGCTACCCCTGCTGACAAGCTGCGTATCGAAGTCCTCGCTAGAAGAAAGCGAGGCGCAGAAGAACAACTCCGCACTCTACGATCCGCCTACCCTGACCTTGGTAAAGGGTAAGACCTATCAGTTTAAGGAAGGTGTGATCGAGGGTAGGGGGCAGAAGTTTCATTCTCACTACAGCTATATAATGGCTTTGCTAACAGGAAAGCCTTATGGTCAAAAATAAAAAGATTGGATTTACATGAGTGATTCTTTTTTATCTGCGGTTGAAAACAAGGTTGCCGAAAACTCAAAAGATACTCCTTGGTTTAAAACCAAAGAGGGGTGGGCTGAATATTATTCTGAGCTAAAAAGATCAATTCCAGAAGACGTGGGCGACCTTTTAAATATAATATCTGACCCGGAGGGGGTAGTTAGAGATGTAGCTTCTTTTTCAAAAAATGAATTAAAAAGTCTTTCAGACTTAGGAGCAAAAGGCTACGCGCAAAGGGTTGCTAAAGCAGGGTCTGATTTTGTTAGTGAAGCTGAAGAAGACCCAGAAGCAGCAGCAGATATAACATCTCAAGCTGTTCTTTCCTTGGCTTTAAAAGGCGGAAAAAAGGTGAAGTCTCCTTCAAAACCTAAGACTTCGGCCCCTGCCCCGAAGTTCGTGGCCACAGCCCCTGCCCCGAAGCTTATGCCCCCGAAGCAGAAGCAGAAGCCGAAGCCAAAGCCGAAGCCGAATCGAGAGTTAGCCGGGGCGGCACTGGCATTAAATGACGTAGGACAAAGAGAGGAGCCGCGACTTTTTGATATGCTTCGAAGAAATATGGCGGAATCTCAGATTGACACTGTAGGAAATGATAGAACCCTAGCTCCGGCATACAGATTTTTAAGGGGGGTGGACGCGGCTATTCAAAAAAACGTAGGCGAGCCAGTTTTAAGAGGTTTGTCTAACTCACCTTTTGAAAAAGGTTTTCAAGGATTGTATGAAGAGACGGTAGACGCAAGAATTACTAATGAGATCCTCTCTAGACTAAATACAGAAGAGGAGAAGGCCGGAGATCGAGATAAGCTAAGATCTAACGCGAAAAAGTATTTCCCCAGCGCAAAGCTTCGAAACCTTTAGTTAGGCGATGAACAAGAATGATCTATATACGCTCCGGTGGCATCTTAAAAACTGGACAAGCGATAGCCACGCTAAAGCACTGAGAGTAGTTAACCGTTTGTTGGGTGAGTCAGCAGCAGTTGATCGCGATAACTCTATCTCTCTTAGTAGTAAAGAATCTAAGAGATCCAACCAGCGGTCTTTGTGGTATCCCCAAGCAGAGACAAATTTTACCCCGTCTAAGACAAGAGGGAGGTATCCAAGTGGTGGGCCAGAGGGCGCAATCGTCCACTGGACGGCTGGTAGAGAAAACCAGAGCCTAAAGTCCGCTTTGTCTTATCAGGCAAGGCAGGGGTTCACCTATTTTGTAATCGACGAAGAAGGGAATGTTGGACAAAACTTCCCACTGAATCAGTGGGGGTATCACGCGGGGAAAAGTTACTACGACGGGCTGGGGTCTTACGTTTCCAACAGAGTGGTCGGTATCGAGGTTATATGTCCAGGTCATTTGGATGGGCGCAGGACTGCTTGGTTTGACCGGACTGAGCCTTACCCCGAAGATAAGTGTCGCTTAGAAGTAAGAAAAAACAAAAACATTGCTCCAGGGTATTACTACAAGTTTACCAAGGAGCAGGAAAATAGTTTAACTAAACTTTTACTGTGGTTGTGGGACCAATACGATTGTTTCCAAGTCCCCTACATCCTTGGTCACGATGAAGTTTCGCCTGGAAGAAAGGTAGATCCTGGTGGTTCCCTATCAATGCCTATGCCTGAGTATAGGACTAGACTATTATCCCTAACTAATTCCTCATGAAGACTATACGTCCCCCTATTTATTATGTCTAAAAAAAGTGAGGAAGAAGAGAAAAGAGAAATAAAAAGAAAAAAACAGCGGGAAGCACAGTATTGGAAGAAATGGAATAGAGACTTGTCGGTTAAAGTAAAGAAATACAACACTAGCTTTGAAAAATTCTTATCTATCCTATCGAAAAGTGGAGGTAAATGTGACATCTGTCGAGAACCTTTAAGCCAGAAGAACTATACCGTAGACCACAACCACAAAAACAACGAGATTAGAGGTATTCTATGTAGGAAATGCAATGCTGCTCTGGGTCTTTTAAAAGATAGTCCTGGGGTAATAGATAAAGCTAAGGAATACCTAACAGAGCGAGGTTACTCCGGTAGTAAAAGGAAGATCGGAAATAAACGTCCCTTTGGTAAAAAAAGAACTCAAGAGTTCAAAGAATACTTAGAAAAATGGCATCCGAAGAGTTTGGAGACTCCCTTTTTGGGGAAGAACAAAAAGCGATAGACGACACTATAACTAAATCAATTCGATACTTGATTGATGAGGGATACAAAAAGACAGACATACTTCTATGCCTGTCTTGGATTATTGCGGAAATCGCTTCAGAAATCCAATTTGATGACCCCAACCCTTAGAAGGGTTCGTTTGTGTCTATTTCAGAATCATTGAAGGACAAGTAATTGTCTATGTCATATTTTGGACTTAAATCTATTGTCCACTTCTTTCCCCCACCATGTCCCGAAGATTTTATCGGGCGCAGTCTTGGGTTGGCTTTATGAGCTTCTTCCATAGCACAAAACCCTCTTCGAACAAACTCTAGGTTTTGTGACATACCAACAGAACGTCCGTTGTTAAATTCATGCACTAGGACTTGGAAGTTCGTCAATGTCCCCCTCCAAGATTCGTCATCTAAGTTTTCTGCGTCTCTGTATTTCTCTACAAAGAACTCTACAAGCTCTGCGATAGCACTTCTACTTGAGTTGTCGTATGCGGCAGAGACGATTGATTCATCAATGAATGAGTCAACTCCGAACCTGCTGAAATCATTTAGTTCTTGCGGGATCTGCCAATCAAGAAGAAATTTTGCAAAGTGAGGGAGTTCCATTTCAATAGTTTGCTCAAGGTCATGGCTAGGGGGGAAATCACTCGTTGCGAAATCTGAAATACGGAGTGCCATAATCTTATCCCGGTTTGATGAGTCAAGCGCGGGGATAACCGTGAGGCTATTCGCATCCATGTTCAGAGACATAATCACCCTGCCCGTCCACGGGACTGAAAGCGTGTCAGCATACTTCGCTTGATACTCGATTCTTGGGTTGGCTACTGCTCTCTTGATAAGCTCAGTCGCTTTTCGTTGGTCTTCAAAAGATGCCGCACTAACCGTGTCATCAATTACCCAGGCCGCTGACCTGCCCAGGTCTTTATTGAATTTGGTGTGTCCGCTCAAATAGTCGCTCGCGTCAGCGAATCCCCCAACCAAATCCCCGATCACCCGGTTAGAAAGCAGTGACTTCCCTTTGTTAGTCATTCCCACTAAGAGGAGTGCTTGCCCCTGCTGAAACTTGAAGTTTAAGGCCGCATCATAGAAACGCTTCATCCAAGAATAAAAGTAATCTGTGGCTGGTCTGTCCTCCGCTGGGCTGAACAGTTGGGAAAGCCACCCGTGTAGGAAGGGCCAATTTTTTGGGTCGCCTGAGTCCGCTGGCTGGATTGCTTTATTGGATGCGTTGTTAAGGATTCGGTGTCCATTATAGGTCACTAACCTCTCGTTTGAGAAGACAACTGGTGCAATTTCGTCTACGCGGTTTTGGTTGCTGACCATCAATACCGCCGAATCCACTTCAGAGATGGACTGCCCTTTCTTGGTTTTTGTCGAGAACCCCTTTTGTCTAAGCTCCAGAATTAACTGGTCCTTCGGTATTGTAACAGCACACCCGTGCAGCAGCTTGTAAAATGACCTCCCATTGAACCAGTAGTCATCGAGGACCACTGCAATTTTCTTCTCCTCATATTTCTCAATGAAAGCAGAACCGAAGATGTCTCTCCACGACACAAACCCTTTTCCTGCTCTGTCGCTGTAGCAGATCATTCCATCTTCTCCGACTTGGCAACCTTCGCGGTTGATCCCATCCCCTATCCAGAATAGTGGACCTCGCGCCCCGATTTCGAAGTCCCCTAACCACCTACCGGGGAAGACTTCTTCTACTTTTTCGGCAATAACATCGAGCGGGACTGTGATGTCTGACGCTACGATTGGTTTCTTCTGGATCGCTCTGTTAAGAGCCGCATGAATAACGGAGCAGGGCAGGGGCTTGCCTATTTCTTTCCAATCTTCTCCCGCTTCAAAATATTGGTTAGGCTTGAAAGCGCAATCATCGAACCCCGCCAGCAATCGCTGTGCTTTCGTGGCTTTGCCAATCTCTCTTATGAAGGTGTCATAAAGGTTTTTATCAATGGGGAGCGGCTCTTCAAACTCCCAAATAGCTCTGGCGTATCCACTGAAGGTTTTGCAAATCCACTTCGGCGCGTAGGGAGTCGTATCATTTATTTGTATCTCTGCGACATCCCAATCCACCGGGGCATCATAGTCTGCAATGAACCCCAATACTCTATTAACGTGGTTGCTGTTTGAAACTCTCTCTCCAGGGGTATCTCCCTCGCACATACTAATGAAGGCGTGGTCAGTGTCCACGGAGGAACTCCAATCTCTAAACTCCGCTTTACTTGCGAAGTTCGGTTTATTCTTCGGGAGTTTACTTGGTTCAATGTTTCGGGCTTCTTTATCTCTCAGATTTTTGATGTATCTCATTTTTCGTATCTTTGCAGTATTTTTCCCTCGGCTTCAAGTGGAATCTTTGAAATCCACTCTGGTGGCGTGGATAATATCCTAGTTATGTCCTCCAGAGCCTTCTCAGCTTTGTCTTCGTCCACCTCTACGACCACCTCATCGTGGACATGGAACAGTATCCAATATCCTTCTTTTCTGATTCGGAGCATCGCGTCAGTGAAAATATCCCTCGCCAATGCAGAGGCGGCGTTTTCCGCTAAAATCCCACCCCAAAGTTTCATAGCGACTTTGTTTGACCCTTTTGTAATTTTGGCTACTAGCTCTATTCCCCTAGATGTTTTATTGGAATACAAACTCCCATATCTAAGTTTCCTGCCAGAAGGCAAAGAGATTTCAAAAGGGCATTCTGAATCATAAGCAACATTCAAAGAATCATTTAAGTCCCTCCAATACCTAGTTACTTTAGGGAGGCTGCTCCGGTAGAGTGCTACAGACTTAGCGGCTTCTTTTTCTGTTGTTCCGCTAAACTCACTAAATCTTTTCGCCCCCACTCCGTAGCCGCATCCAAGAGCCATCGTCTTTACGGTGTGCCTGAGAGAAGGGTCTTCCTTTTTCAAAGACCCTTTCGACTCGTCCCACAGCCCAAACTGGATAGCGAACGCTTCGTAGATGTCATCTGATTCCTCGATTCTCTTTAGCATCCCTGAGTCCCCCGACAACCAGGATAATGTTCTAACTTCGATCTGTGATAAGTCAACCACTACGAGTTTTTTTCCTTTTGGGGCGCAGATTACTTTCCTCATGTCTACCCCGAACAGTTCACCACGCGGCATGTTCTGAAGGTTTAGGTTCCCGCCGCTGCCGCTGAATCTTCCCGTGTGCGCCCCCCAATACATCAACCCCCCGTAGTATCTTCCATTCTGCATAGTAGCGGCCCGGAAGGATAACATTTTTTTCTTGAGCGCATTTATTCGTCTCCAGTTCCTAGTTGCCCCGATCCAAAGAAACTTTTTACTGTGGGCGCGAAACCAGCGTTCGGTTTCTTCATTATCTTTCGCCAGTGATGCAGGGGGGACTAGCCCGTTCTTCCTGCACTCATCGTTAAAGGCCGCTCTCGATAAAAGTTTCTTCTCCCCAATCCAGGGGATGTTTTGTTCGGCCAAAAAAAGTTCTTTATTGAGGGTAGCAATACACTCCTCAATGTAGTCGGAGTCTACTGGGATACCTCCCTGGGCTGCTTTCCGATTCATAACGCTGATCTCTCTTTCCTTTTTCGGCCACAGGGGTTCAAGTTTCTGCCAAAGAGCCAAACAATATTCAGAGTCCTTGGTCGCGTATTCAAGAACCTCTTCCTTGAATAGAGAGTCCATGCCATCCCACTTCTGCCCCTTCATGGTGTCGCGGGTTTCTTTACTGAGATCTATGCCCAAGACAGCTTTTGAAGCTCCCTTCAAGTTTCTGGGATGGCCACAATACGCTGCCATATCTGCGGTGCAGTGCCACTCAGCGTAGTTGACTTCATCCCACCAGTTCATTCCTATGCCGAATAGGTAAAGGGTTTCATCGAAAGCAGCGTTATGCGAGAGGACTCTATTTCCTTCTAAGAGACTCCAATCAAATTCTTTCGGGTGTCCCACATAAACATATCCGTCATCTCCTACAACACTCACCATGTAAGCATCGAAGTCTGGGTGAGAGAAATAACCTAGCGGTCCCAGAACAGATATGGAGCATTCCTTGTCGTAGTAGGACTCAAAGTCCAGCGCGTATGTTTTCATTTTTGCTTCCCACAACAAAAGACATCGTTTTCATCTGTCCAGTATTCCAAGAGGATGCTCTCCTCCTCTAAGAACCCGATTAAACGCTCTGTCTGGTCGGGGTCGGGTTCTAGGGCTTCTACCAACGAGTGGAGGAAGTCTATCATTTCATCTGTATCAACGTCTTCAATATTTGTCATAAGTAAAAAAAAGACTCCGCCCATAATGAGCGGAGCCTATATTATTTTTGTTGTTTATGCTTCTTCCAACGAATCAGAAAGCACTTGATGGGCTGCGCCTAGTCTTTTGAGTTCAGTCTCCAAGTGTTCTTTAGCGGCTTCAAGTTCATCGAGTTTCTGTTCTAATTCGGAACGCACAGCCTCGATGTTGGCTACGTGTTCCTTGACGAGTTCAATGTCGTAGCTCATTGCTGAAACATTTCCAAGAACTGAACCACCTCATCAGCGGCTACCTCTGAGGAGTTTTCTAAGCTAGGAGAATACCAGCTATACTTGCCTTTGGTGAGCAAGATAGACTTCATATTCCAAACTTTAGCCGAAAGATCCGCCCCTGCGTTCACTGCTGCAAACGTAGCAAGACGCTTGTATGTGTTGCGGTAGGCATCCTTCTGGACGTTGATCCGTCCAAGAGCATACTGATTATCTCCAATCGGCACGGTGTATACCGTTTGGTCAGCATCCTCACCTCCGTGGAAGAGGATGCGGATGTCAGCGAACTCAAGGATCTTATATCCTGAGTCTGCTTCCAAGGCATCACGGTCTTCGTGGTTCCACGCGATGCGAGGCATCTCGTCCTCATCGAATGGAATGTCTTCACGCCAACCCTTACGGGCGGATACGATTGAAACCGCAACAGGTTCATCGGCTTCTGCGATGCAGTGCTTTTGATCCAGCATGATTGACCCAAGGGGTCCGTCGATCTGACTCATTTTCTGAACCAGGTTTACTTTGGGGATGTCGATGTCCTCCGGGTCGATGATGAATCCTGGAGTCGCGGACGACAGTTCTTTCTTATCTTCTACTATTTCCGATTTTGCCATTTTTGTTTTTGTTTTGTTTTGTTGTTTCTATTTCGAGAGTGTGAACCTCTCTTCAGACTTTGACATAATGCTCTTCTCTTCAAGCGTGTCAAGAAATTCTGTTTTTATTGCTGCTTTTTCTTTTGTTTTCGCGGTTTCAGATACCGCTTTCGCAAGCCTTCCGATAGGGAAAGATGCTAACTTCAAAAGATGGTCCTCGGTGATTCCGAAATCTTTAGCTGTCTCAATGAGTCCACCAACGTCTTCTATTTTAGACGTTGCGCCCATTGATTTTAATTTCAGCCCTGGGAAGACCATCCCCTCTTTCGCCAGTTGGACCGCTTTTCTTTTGTAGGACATAGCCCACTTTTCAACGACTTTCGCGAGGTCATAAAGGACTTCAACTTGTTCGGGATCATCTGCCTCATCAAAATCAACACCTTCAAATTGATGCCCTACTTTTTTAGCGACTTCCGAAACCAACCCCACCAGGGCAGGACACGACTCTTCGTGTCGGCAGAACCTGCAATTTTGTGTTGGGTTTAGGTTTTGAGTCGGAGGGGTTCCATCTTGCCAGTAGTGTCGTGTGCCAGTGGCTAAAGCGATCACCGTAGACAGTTCCTTTCTCAACGCGGGGACATCCTCTCTGGTAAATGTGTGGTGAGGGGATTCGTTGTAAAGCGGGATGTAGAAAACAAACGTGACCTCTTCTACTTCGGGATATTTTTGGAATACTCCCAAGGTGTAGGCTTTTGCCTGGTAGTTTTTCGACGGGTGGTCAATCTGACTTATCCCCGTTTTGTAATCCGCGAGAAGTGCTTTTTTACCGTTGTAAATGGTAAGCCTGTCGCATGTTCCAAACGTGGACAACCCATAGTCCAGTTCGATGTCTAAAACGATTTCATTGTAGTCTTCTTTCATTTTACTAATCTCCATTTAAACTGACCCCTAGCTTTTTCGGGGAATATTTTCAACAACTTTCTTGAGTCTTTTCTAACCACCAAGTCTATTTTCAAATCTGACAAGGTTTTTACTATGTTGGTTTTTTTGGGCCAAGCAACCTTCTCTTCTATTTCTTTGGAAGTGAGAACTTCCCCATCACTCAATTCTTTGAGTATCTTGTCTCTCAACGGACCATATTTTAAATCCATGCGAAATTTCTAAAATACATTCTTCAATTTTTCATAAAACTCTTCGTGGTGGGCGCAATGTCCTTCCCTAGCGAATAATATCAAATTCACCAAAAGGAACCTCAAACTCTTTGCCCATTGCACAGGATGCCCATAATACTCCCTTATCCCAGTCGATATGATCGACCATAAGTCGCTCCGTCCAGTATCGGATGATGCTGCCGACTTTGAGCGAGTCCGTGTCTAGCTCGTCGTCGCAATCGCAGTCTGGTCCTCCTCGGCAATTTGGGTAGTGGTGTTTCATTCGTTTTTAATTTCAATTTTTATTTATAAATGCAACCTAATTAAGCGATACAAAGCACGGAGTTAAATCCCCTAGCCACGACCCGATCTGGTTGAAGTAGAAAAACTCTTCAGCATCGTCTCTGCCCATGCCGTCTGCCTCTAGCCGCTGAAGAACCTTTTCTTTGTCATAGCATACGATAGGCTCTTGGCCGAAGCGTTCTACTACCCCAACGATGCAGTCATCATACCCGTCCATTACCAATAGATGGTCTGGATCAAAACCTGAGAATAAATCTTTATTCATTTTTCAATTTTTAGAGAGAGCTACTGGGCGGACATCTATCCAAAGAAGCCATCTCCACCTCCAACTCCAGAGCCAGTGTCAGAGCCATAGCCAGAGCCAGAGCCAGTGCCATAGCCAGAGCCAGAGCCAGTGCCAGAGCCAGAGCCAGGGCCATGGCCAGAGCCAGTGCCAGTGCCAGAGCCAGAGCCAGGGCCATGGCCAGAGCCAGTGCCAGTGCCATGGCCATCTCCAAAGCCAGAGCCATGGCCATAGCCAGGGCCATGGCCAGAGCCAGTGCCAGTGCCATAGCCATAGCCATCTCCAGAGCCATCTCCATAGCCTCTCATTTGGGTTTCGATTAAACTGCCCATACCTCCACGTTTGCGATGCTTTGCATCGCTGATTCAGTCGCTGCAATTATTTCGCAAACCCTGAAAATTTTGATTTCCTCAACTTCGCAAGGAAATTTACATTTATCAGGAGATTTTGTTCCTTCGGACGCGAGTTGCGATAAGCTCGCAGCCCCTTCCCAATACCACAGCCTACGCGCCGACAGAAGCGTAACCGTTCCGTCTGCGGTTTCTTTTTTCAAATATCCAGCGTGGACTCCGCTATCGGCACTCCGAATAATGACGTATTCCATTCCGTCAAGTTTGGTCGCCCTAGCTTGGTCGGCTCGTATATATTCAATTCCGTCAATGGTTATTGTATTATTTTTCATTTTGTTTTTTTTTTGTTGTTGTTTAGAGAGAGCTACTGGGCGGACATCTATGCTGTCTCATTTAAAATTGGGAGCTTTCGACCCCAACCCCCAGCTAAAATTAGTCTTCGGTCAATTCAATCACCTTAGCGCATCTCTTTGAGATCACCTTTATCCCATCTCTGAGAAGGCTGCGCTGCTCATAAATGTCAAGGTCAGCGGAATTATCGGAAATGCTTTTCAACAGTTCGTCAAGGTCGTGTTTTAAAACTTTGTATTGAAGCACCAAAGAAGCCTCATTTGGGTCTTCATTCATATTTTATTTCTCAAAGTTCGACATAAACTCGCGCTCCATCTCGACGATCTGCTCGTAGATTGCGACCTCCTCTTCGTCGTGGAGCGCACTAGGGTCATGGACTTCTAGAGCTTCATGAATCCTGGTTCCTCGTTCCGCTGCCTCTGAAGTGCCTTCTGTTCCGTGGAAGCCGGGACAAGCTGCCACATACTTCAATCCTGACGGGCCGAACTCTGCGTGTCCTCGATTTGAATGATCTGGTGTGTCCATTAGTTGTATGATAATTTAGATTTTTCTGGGTTAACTGTTTTCATCTTCACTATGCGCTCAAGGAAGTCAACATAATCTTCTGAGTATTTTGACTCCTTCTCGTAGCAAACTTTATGTTCTATCTCTGAGTATGCCATGCCAGCGATGATGCCGAAAAGGATTGCAGCTTCCTCGTCAATAGAAGTCTCTTTTCCTTTGATGTCGAGCTTATAGCGTTCGATCTCTAAGAAGGCTATCGCTTTGGCTTTAGCAAAATCAATTTTGAATATCTCTTCAATTTCCATGTAGCATCTCCATGTTTTGTATTTTCTTGTTTATCGCTTTCACAACGTGTTCTTCAATCGAGTCAGCGGCCACAATGATTTGCTGAACCGCATCTGACTTAGCACCGTTTCGGTGAATCCTCCCCAAGCACTGTAAGTAGTGCTTTGCTGAGAACGTGGGGCTAATCAGAGAGACTCTGGGTCGCTCTCCATTAACATCGTGGAGAGATATGCCTGTCCCCCCAGCCGCGATATTAACTACGAGAACCTCGACCTTATCTTCTTGAAAAGAATCAATCGCATCTTGGCGTTCAGAAGCAGTCTGCCTACCGTCAATCTTAAGGCAGTCGAGCCTGGTGCAGAGGGCATCTACCGTGTCTGAGAAGTTTACGAATAGAACAACGCTGTTCCCCTCTAGCCTCAACTCTTCGGCCATGTCCGCTAGGTCAGGAACCTTCATAGCTTCTGCTAACTGTCTAGCCCTCAACAGGTTCACCAGAACGTGTTCGCTATCCTCGACTGTATGGTCTTCCAGTAGCTTGTCTATGATCTCAGGGGTGATGCCCAGTTCGTCATAGGCTTTGATAATATCTTTATAGCTGGAGAATTGTATCGGCTTTACGAAGACCCGGTTATGCTTGAAGGAGTCGGGGAAGTCTTTCACTGTCAGTTTTTTGACGTTGGAAGAATACATCTTCTCTTTGATGGCGGGTAAGGTGTGCTTACGGACGCAGATCCACTGGTTCCAATCGTTTTTCACACATCCATTCCTCTTCATCCAGGAGAACCACGACTCATCTTTATTGAGGTTATGAAGCCCCAACATGAAACCCAATGCCCTCATCTCTGTTGGGTCTTCCGCTGCCGTAGCTGACATCCCGTGAACCCTATACCCCTGCTGGACTAAAGAGATTAGCATCTGGGCATTCTGGGTGAACGGAGACTTACAGGCATGAATTTCATCAATAAAGACTAAGCACTTGGGGGGGAGGTTCCAAGTCATTAGCTTTTTTCCCTTCTTGCTCATCCACTGAGTTCTCCCATTGCGGATCTTCTCATAGTTCAATACAAAGCAAGGCTCCACACCATGCTCCTTCAACTCACGCTCCCATGAAGGGACTACTGCCTTTGGGCAGATAACTGCCACGGGACCATCCCAATCCAAGGCAAGGTGGGCTGCGACTACTGTCTTCCCTGTCCCTACACTGGATGTGTCGAGGGTGTTCTGGCCTTTAGTGTGTGCCGCTACAAAGAATCCTTTGGACTCTTCCTGCTTCAAAAATAGAGATTTCATTCCCCTACTTTCTCACGGGCATTACCACGTATTCGGTGTCCTCAGACAACACCCTGATCGGGTCAGCCGAGTCACCGACACAAATTGTAACGGACTCTCCCTTAGTCGTTTTCAAGAACTGCTGCATGTAGTGGGGCTGCAAGGCAGTGGAGAAACTTTGTCCTTCTCCCTCCACAACCTCGTTCGCTTCTCCTTCTTCGGGAGCTTTTGAGGTGATGGTGAGAGAACCGGAAACACACTCCAAGCGAGTTACCGGGGACTTCGGGTTTGAGAAGAGGGCTGTCCTGCGGAATGCTGAACTTAGCTCAAACTTATCAAAGGAAGCAATGCGGTCAGTGTCCTCTGGCGAAGGCATCACCTTTCGGTAATCAGGGAACTCCGCAGCAATCGTCTTGCTAAATACCTGGGTTGTTTTGGTCGCCAGCCGGACATAAGAACTTGCAACGTGGAACTCAATCTCCTCCTGCGAACCTGCCGCTTCAGAAATGATGTCTGCCGCTAAGGTGGGGAGGATTACCCCAGCCTTGGGATGTTCTCCATCTTCAATCGAGCAGACGGACAGTCTCCTGCCATCTGTGGCGACTACGCGACATCCATTTTCGTCTGCCTCAAAATATACCCCATTGAGCATGTGGCGTGTCGCATCGGCACTGGCGGCGAATACAACCGAGTTCAGTGCTTCTGAAAATCTTTCCCCGTTAAAATTAAAAACCTCTGGTTCCCCTGTCAGTGCGGGTCCACAATACTCATCCACTGGGAGTCCTTTGAGCTTCGCTGAGAAGCCCTCTGAGGATACCTCTATATCGTTTCGGACTTTCTTGATCTTTACGGGACCAGACATTGACCCCACCAAGCTCCTCATTCGTGATCCAGGGATCAGGACGCTGCCTTCCTCTTTCACTTCAGCCGTATCCGTAGCTACGACTTCTTGGTCAAGGTTGGTCCCACTGATGGACAACTTGTCTCCCTCCGCTTTAAGGAGGACATTCCCCAAGGCGGGGAGATTGCTCTTGGGGGCGGTTGCTTTGTTCGCCGCGCTGAACAATCGCATTAATTTTTCTTTTTCGATTTCTAGTTTCATAATTCTTGATTACAGTTTTCTCTGGTTGGGTCTGTGTAAATTTCCAATTCTGGGTAGGGAGTCTGCTCCTTCCCTTTTATTTCGTCAAGATGTTTTTTCCAGACGAGATCTTTTGCGTATCGAGTCAAGGTAGGTCTTCGGAGTCTTTCGCACTCTTGCGTCCTAGCTTCCAGTTCTCTGACCACAGAAAGAAACTTCTTCTTATCTGCGCCGCGCAAATGCTGGCAGAGTTCTTTAACTGCTTGGTTTACGTCTTTGTCTTTACTCACATTCATTGGTATTTTCTCCTTCCAAATTCTGCTATCAGGTATGCGTCAATCATACCGTCGTGGGGTTTTGTGGATCTGCCTTTCTTTGTCCAATCTTCTTCTGGAGCAATTTCGGAAACCAAGTCGAGGGCGGCTGTTTTAGTTTGTCCAGCAGCTACCCTACCAAGAATTTCTACCTGCCATTCTCTTGGTTCTACGGCGGCGACAAGCCACTCTTTGATCTCACAAGCTCCAAGAAGTTTTCCAAAGTTGATGGACATTGACCTCATAGCTTGGCTAGACTTCGCATGTTTCAGAGGTTCTTCAATCAGGATAAAGGGTTCAGTGTTGAGGTCTAGAATCCACTTCTTGAACGCGGAAACATCAACCTCACGCTTTTCTTTCCGCTTTAGGATGGGCATGGGGCATTTATCAATGATCTTGCCGTGGGGGGAGATGGCGCATATACCCCCGTCGATGCCGTTGTCGATCCCAACAATCATGAGTAGTGTTTTAAAAAGTCAGTGACAGTATCCGTTGGGTTACTGTTGTCCAGAGGGTCGCACGGGGCAACTTCCTCCCCGATCTCAGTTTCTTTCTTCCTCCGCTCGATTTCTCTCTTCAGATACCACTGGGCTTTCTCCAGGTCTTGAATGGTCGCCCCCTTGTGTTCCGCTCTCAAAATGTATTTCACCACGTTCCCCAAGCAAAAATTCATGTGTTCGGTGATCTGGATTACTTCAACCCCAGAGGGGTGAGACTTGTAGTGAGTTGGGTGGTTAACAGCATCCCCTTTCATAATCAGTCTTCCACTTCTACGTCGATGATTTTACGGTTTTTAATTTTTACAGCTTCGCCTTTGCTGGCTTTTGAGTTGTTGAGAATCGAGATTTCAATGTGCTTGGTCCCTTTGTTGTTTTCTTTCGCGTTAATGCCGAACGACTCAAAGAGAAGTTTGTGATATGTCTCCAAGTCTTTTACGTTTCGGATTGGGGGGAGCTTACCAACCACATCTCGTAAGTGTTGGAGGTAGGCGTTCCCCAAGAACGAGCGAATCTTTTCTTGTTCGGTTAGACTTTTAGAGTCATCAATATTACGAAGAATAACCTCTGCCTCTTCTTTGTGCGCCTCAAGTTTGTCGGCACTGTTGAGGAAGTCGGGGTCAAGAATCTTTTTAGTCTGCTCTTGGAGTTCCGTGCTTACGGGGTCGTCGTCTTCAACTAAGTCGATGGGGTTATTGTTCACCTCTTCTTTTGAAGGCACGTTCATTTCTTTGAACCAGGCATACAGAGTCGAGCTTGAAATCCCCAGTTCTTTCGCAATGGAAGCCCTACCCCATCCGGCAGAGTCTAATTCTATCGCCCGTGCTATTTTTGCTTTCTTTTGGCGATCTCTTTCTTTTCTGGTAGCCATATTAAAATAGTCTGCCTCATGTATCTTTTAGTGCAACTAGAATCCTACGTGCTATTTTGTGTCCATGCCCGTCAATAAACTAGAACCCAGAGTCACCAACGCTGGTGATAAAATGATGGTGGGGGGATTGAAGATCCCTGTGACCAGCACCCTTACCGCACTCCTATACGGATTTGCGAATCATAAAAAACCAGAAGCTAAAGAATATTACTTTTGGCGCATTGCTGATGTTATATGGAATAACGAAGACCTGCCTGAGCCGCTCTTAGAGAGACATCCGTGGGCGGACCTCATGATTAAAGAGGCGATATCCAACAAGTATCTCGCAGTGGGGGGTTCGGCAAGTTCTGGTAAGTCACACACTATGGCCGCTTGGGGGATCGTGAACTGGTTATCACGGCCCAGCGAAACCTTAGTCCTGATGACATCGACCACGCTTCGGGAGGCACGAAAAAGGATTTGGGGTTCAGTGATCTCTTTACTGTCAGTGGTGGAAGGGATGCCGGGTAAGATCAGGGACTCCATCGGAAACATCGCTTACATTAATGAAAAAGGCACTCTGATCGAGAAGGCTGGTCTTTCGCTCATCGCCGCAGAGAAGTCCAAGACAAGAGAAGCGGTAGGAAAGTTCATCGGTATTAAGCAGAAGAAGGTGATACTCATCGGGGACGAGCTTTCGGAACTGAGTGAGGCAATCCTCAACGCTGGTCTGTCTAACCTGTCGAAGAACCCGGAACTTCAGATCATCGGTATGAGTAACCCGTCATCGAGGTTTGATGCGTTCGGGGTCTGGTCTGAGCCGTTATTGGGATGGGAGTCTATGGACATCCTCCACGCAGATGAATGGAAAACAAAGTGGGGCGGCAAGTATATCCGGCTTGACGGTGAGCGCAGCCCCAACATCATGGCTGGGGAGACAAAGTATACCTACCTCCCAACAGAAGAGAAACTAGACGAGGATAAGAAGTTGCTGGGCGAAGAGTCGAGGGCATATATGCGAATGGTCCGCGCTGTGTTCTTCGATAGCGATGAGAACGAGGGCATATACCTGGAGTCGGAAATCTCCCAGAGCGGAGCCATGAACCCTGCATCGTGGGCAGGGACTCCGGTTAAGGTCGCAGGGCTAGACCCCGCTTTCACCAACGGAGGCGACCGCACGATTCTCTTTACGGGTCTGGTTGGATACTCGACCACGGGGCAGTTTGTTTTCGAGTTCGGGAAGCTATTTCAGCTAACAGATGACTCATCGAACAAGGCTGTGCCACGAACCTACCAGATCGTCACCCAGGTCATGAACATCTGTAAGAAGGAGGGCATCTCCCCGGATAACTTAGCGGTAGACTCCACTGGTGCGGGTGCGCCGTTCTGCGATGTCCTCTCTGGCGAGTGGTCCCCTCAAATCTTACGTGTATCCTTTGGGGGCAAGCCATCAGACAAACGGGTGTCCTCAAACAGTCGGCTTACTGGCATCGACCTCTACACGAACCGTGTATCGGAACTCTGGTTCGTGGGTAAGGAACTGATGCGGACGGGACAGATCTCAGGAATCGGGAATGAACTGGCGGCAGAGATCGTAGCTAGGAACTACGATATGGTGAAGTCTGGGTCACTCAAGATCAAGATTGAGTCTAAGCCCGACTTCAAGACCAGGTTCGGGAGGTCACCGGATATTGCTGATGCCGCCTTCCTCGCTCTTGACTGCGCTAGGCAGAGGCACGGGTTGGTAGCTATGGACCCACCGAAGGAGGGATCTCCGTTCACCATGCGCCCCAAGAGGACGATCAAGGCGATGTCGCAATCCCTGATCAACAACGACTCTATGTTGTTGAACGACTAGCTAGGGATTTATTGTATAAATCCCAATGTCGTTTTTTGATTTCTTCAAGGCGGTCAGCAACTGTTTTGAAGTTCTCGATGATCACGTCAAAATCCTCAAGATCAATAACTGAACCCTCGCAAAAGTCAACCACTTCTTCCCAAGATACTAGAAGTTGATTCCCTTCGTCTCCATCGTCCACCAATTCTTCGATGTCTACGATTATCGTAAGTCCGTCCTCCCCAAAATGCAGAAAGGGTTTCTCAAAAGTTATGGAGTAATCTATTTCTACTGTTTTCGGTTTCAATTTCATATATCCCGCATCTTGAATCCTGTTTCCTGCAAACGCAACCAGAATTTCATGGGGTGGGTGGGGTCTTTTACACACTATAAGTGTAATAACCACCCCCTTATATCCTACTAAATTAGTCTAGAATTACGTGTTCACAACATATCGGAGAAATTGTGAACACCTGGAATCCCGAATCCTGAGTAGTGTCGAGCGGGGTTCCGCCTACAGGAATCGGGATACATGGTTCGGGGTGCTATATAATCCATAACAGGGAGCAATTACTTGCCCTAAAAACGTGTGTTTTATTATTATACCCCCTTAAAAAAAGTCTCGTATGAGGCTGGTTGTGTTTATCTGAGTCAGACAAACACAACTGAAGTCTTAAAAGACTTTTTATAGAGTATTATAAGAAGCGCATTAAAACACACGCTCCTCCTCTGTTGGGGCATATGGGGGGCGCGACATCCCTTGCGTTTGGTGGGAAATAGATTATTTTTAGTGGTGTCACAGAAATTCAAACGCTTGCCCTCTGGCCGGATACAATACAAAGGTGAATCCTTCCCAGGATTCAATAAGCCTAAACGCGCCCCGAAAGATTCAAAAAAGAAGTTTGTCGTTCTCGCCAAGCAGGGGGAGAAGATAAAGAAAATTTCATACGGCCACAGGGATTACCAAGACTTCAGACAACACAAAGACCCCAAGCGTAGGAAGAACTTCCGCGCCCGACATAACTGCAAAACCGCAAAAGACAAAACTACGGCCCGGTATTGGGCTTGTAAACACCTCTGGTAGACGACATGAGCAAAGGAAGAAAAGGTAGGCGTAACCGCCAAGGCGGGATGAACACGGACACTCCCCCTCGCCCCACAGGTGTTAAGTCTCCAACTGCGAACCCTAAATCTAACCCAGGTGCAGGGTATGGTAAACCGATTGGTGGGAACAGAGGAAATACAGCGAACCCTAAATCTAACTCAGGTGCGGGGTATGGTCGCCCTGTTGGAACAGAACGGCCCAGTATGTTGGGGAGTAAGCCTACCCCTAGCCCTGCGTTCACCGAGACTCCACCTAGTCCTGCCTTGGTCAAACCACCAACCTCTACTCCTCCCAGCCCCACAGGTGTTAAGTCTCCAACTGCGAACCCCAATTCTAACTCAGGTGCAGGGTATGGTCGGCCTGTTGGAACAGAACGACCCAGTATGCTGGGTAGTAAGCCTACTCCTAGCCCTGCGTTCACCGAGACTCCACCTAGTCCCGCCTTGGTCAAACCACCAACCACTAGCCCTACAAACGCGCCTAGAACTTTCATAGGTAAGCCTAAGATTGTTGAACAAGTGTCTGTCCCCGCGACTATGAAATCTCCAACAGCAAACCCCAAATCTAACCCAGGTGCAGGGTATGGTCGTAAAGTAGGGTCTGAACGACCCAGTATGTTGGGCAATAAGAGGGACGTTTTAAATAGCGTTAGGAAGAAAAAACAAAAGAGCCGTTAATACTTTTATTAGGAACTTACAATGAGACAACGCAAGAGAAAACGAGGGCAATTCGGCAGTAAACAGGATAAGGGTTCTTCCGAGGATCGAAAGGGAGTATTACAATCTGTTGGGAGAGCCTTGGCCGGAAAAAAATCTGAATCCCGCGATACGCCAACTGCGGCTAAATCTATCTTACCAAAAACACCTGATTTCGATGTGAGCAAGATGCTAAGGAGTAGAGGTATTTCAATCCCAGAGGTTACCCCTGTGTCTAAACTTGTGTCTAATCCTACAGCACCTGCGGCTAAACCTACGACCCCTGCGGCTGCACCTGCGGCTGCACCTGCGGCTAAACCTACAGCACCTGCGGCTACGCCTACAGCACCTGCGGCTACACCTACAGCACCTGCGGCTAAACCTACAGCACCTGCGGCTAAACCTGCGACTACCCCTACAGCCCCAAGTAAACCCACAAGCCGAGAACCCGCACCATATACCCCCCCGAAGAATAATGAAGAACTGCGAGCGCGACAGGATGCCGCCGAAGCACTACGAGCCGCAGTCCAGCGAGGCGACCAGCTAGGCGAAGGTTTTCAAGCCGCTAAAAAACAAGCTGAGGATGCGGGAGTGCCTGAGCCAGTTATAAATCGTTTTATAGAGAGAGAAGACTACAAAGCATCAGCTCCTATATCTGATGAAGACGTGGAGGCTAGGCAAGAGGCTGCGGGTAATCTACTAAAAGCGATGAAAATGAAGGAGGGCGCAGCCAAAGAGCAAGCACTTGAAGCAGCGTCTAGCCAAGCATACGCGGCTGGGGTTCCATATGCGCGGGTAGAACGCTTCAAAAACGAACCCGCATTTGCTAAAGCGGAGACACTGCGGAGAGTAAGAGCCGCTGCGGAGAAGGCCGCTGCTGCGGGGAAGCCAAAAGATAGATTTACTCAATTTGTAGAAAAATACAAAAAAGAAAACTCTGGAGAAGAACCTTCCGGTGAAGAAAAAGCCGCTTGGTATGGCACGGAAGCAGCAAATTTAAGGGCGCAAGGATTTACTGGAATGAACGGAGATGGGGGACTAGCCGAATGGTATCAGATGCAAGCAGACAAATATAGTGGGGTAGCCCCCGGAACATATACTTCGCTATCTAAGGGGACCAAGAAAATTGCTCCTGACTCACGAATCATAGACAGATACAGTAAAATGGTAGCCGAAGGGCGCATGTCTCCCGAAGCTGCGAAAAGGAAGTATAACGAAGACATACTCGATAAAATGCGCTACGATGATCCTAGACTATTTGATAGGCTTGAAGCGGAATATCAAGAAGCGGTCGCTGAAGCAAAGCGGACAGGATCGCCTATCCCAGAGCGGCAATTACCTGGTGCAGACATTGACTTTGCAAAGGAAGCGGCTCGATTCTCTCGAAAACAAAAACCCACCATCATAAGAAATAGCGGCAACTTTATTACTGGTTTTGGAACTGAAGGTGTCAACGACTAATTACATTAAATTAGCAATTATTATGGCAGACGATTTTTACAATCAGAATATTGGCCCCTTAAAAGGAAGTTACTTCGGCCCAGGTGTCGGTGGTTCTGAAAGCCAGCGGAGGTTTTCGGACTATTATACTAAGTCTATAAACCCCGTCAGAGAGTCAATTAAGGAAACCGAGGAAAAAAAAATGCAAGCCGAGAGAGCGCGGCAACTCATAGAGGCAGAAAAAGAGCGTAGAGAAAAGGCAGCGAGAGATGCTGAATTAAAATTAGCCGCCCAAAAAAAAGTCGATGGGGTTGTAGGTGAGGTAGATACAATTCTACAGATAGAAGACCCCGTAGAAAGACAAGCTGCTTTAAATAAGTTGGAATCTAGTTTGTCTATTGCGGATCGCCTAGACCCAACAATCAAAGCGGCCCTTGGTATACCCCAAACAGAAATTGATGAAGCTGAAGCAAAAACTAAGGCGCAGCGAGAATCTCAAGATTCTGAAACGGAGTCGATGGTAAAACTCCTAATCGAGAGAGGGAGATTTAACCAAGCTAGAAAAGCTATTCTCGAAATCTCAGACCCAACAAAGAAGAACGAGCTACGGTCGCTCCTAGTAGGGAAGAAATCAAGCGGAGCGGCGGGGCTTAAATCGGACTTTGCCGATATGACGAAAACGGCGACCTCTGCTTTGTCGGCACTTTCTAAAATTACACCTAGCTCAATTTCTCAAGAACCCGAAGATGAGGGTCCAAAGACGGTTACCGAAGATAAACAAGGGAAAGATACACAAGGGGAAGATAAATTTGATTGGGATCGTGACACAGATTCGGGAGGTTCCACTAGAAGTTCCAACCAACAAATATATCGAGCCGCTAGGAACGCTTACTTTACATTGTTTGGAGCCGAAGAAGCGGATAAGTTGTTCAAGG
>Ga0208899_1000240_pt1 | contig 37447 bp, 43 predicted proteins | sample VirMetDEL_Nov_24_FD_184518 | JGI IMG/M metagenome (GOLD analysis project Ga0208899, IMG submission 184518) | Aqueous microbial communities from the Delaware River and Bay under freshwater to marine salinity gradient to study organic matter... | ecosystem: Environmental > Aquatic > Marine >... | reverse complement strand
ATACAAAAGAATTAGAAGTTAAAGTAGATGGAACAAACGGAAGAAGTTTACACGACTTGGAAATTAGTTCTGCCGAAACATCTATGTCGTTTAGTGATAAAGAATTAGTATTGAAGGCTGGAACTTATGGTGGTACAAATGCAGGATTTATACAAGTTGGTGATAACAGAGCAATTGAAATAACAGGTTCTAATAACTTGGGGGTCATTAGAAGTACGAAAACAAATTTTGGTGATGATACTCCAGGTTTTTGGTTGGCAAACGATAACGGAACAATAGAATTTTATATTGGAGACGCAACCGAACATTTAAAATTTGACGGAAGTGACATATCATTAGCTGGTGATAATATTTCTTTAACCGCCGACAATGTAGATGTAACCACAGGAACTTTTGAAGTAGACGCAGATGATTTTCAGTTATCATCTACAAGGATAAGTGCATCTTTTGGATACGACACTAATGCTGATTCCGGTATTACGATAAAAGGTGGAGACCCAAGTTACATTTATTTTGGTAGTAAAACAACACCACCATTAAAATTAGTATCAGACGACCAAGCTGGTGTAAACGAACATTATTTAGCAACCAACAACAGAACATTTGCTTTAGGAACAGGAATTATCATTGGTAGTGATGCCGGAACAAGTAAATTACAAATTGGTGGTTTAACAAGTGCACTCGCTTCTCAAACACAAAGAGGATTATATTTTGATGGTAATGGTGATTTTATTATAAAATCAAGCACTAACGCAAATAAAGATTATATACGAGGCGTTGCTGGAAGTTTGTTAATTAATTCAACAGATTTTGAATTAACAGCAGGTAGTCCAGGTAGTGGTCAATTAAAAATCGACAAAACAACAATAGCACTCGGTTCAACTTTACCTACAAGTAGAACAAGTGGAAACGGATTTTTTGTTAATAATTCTGGTGAAGTATTGTTAGGAGATGCCGATAATAAACGATTAGAATTTGACGGAGCTGATTTAGTTATTTATGGTAGTGACAATGATAAGATTGTTATAGACGGAACAGGTGTTGACATTTATGAAGGTGGAACTACATCAGCTGCAATAGCATTCTCAATAGATACCGGAACAGTCACCATAGGAAAACCAGCACAACCACAAACAATCATCAATGGAACATCTTTAACTCTTAAAGATAGTAGTGATGTTGATAGAGTTGTAATTGGAACTAATGATGTAGATTTTTACGACGAACAAGGTTACAATGTAATGAATATTGATACTGGAGTGGTGACTATTGGTAAAGGTAATGCAACAAGTATCACTACGGAAGAACATATTATCATAGATGGAACCGGATTAACTGTTAAAGATGGTGCCACAACAAGAGCTACATTCGCAGCTACATCAGTTATCGGAAGTTCAACTAATAAAGTAACCATTAGTGATATTGGAATAACCATTAGAGAAAACAATAAAGATGTTATTAGTATGGCAAGTGATGTGGTTACGATTGGTAGTTCCACAGACCAAGTAGAAATCAATGGAACATCTGGTATTACCATTAGAGAAAATAATGTAGATGTAATCACTTTGGCTGGTGGTGTAGTTGATATTGGAAATACAGCTGCCGAACACATTGAAATAGATGGAAGTGGTATGAAAGTTAAAGACAACACTACCACAAGAGCTACATTCGCAGCTACATCAATCATTGGAAGTTCAACTGATAAAGTAACGATTAGTGATGGTAATATAACACTTAGGGCAAACAATGTAGATGAATTTAAAGTTACTGATGGACAAGTAGATATTGGTAATACTGGTGGAGCACAAATTATTATCGATACCGTGGGTGGTACATCAGGTATACAAGTTAAAGACCGAGACAATGCAGAAATTGTATTTATAGGTGAATCTGCTGCTATTGCCGGAAGAACTTCTGCTGGTTCACCACTTCCAACAACAGACGCAGTTCGTGGTATTGTTACTGACGGATTAACGGCAAATAGAGCAATCATTACAGGAAGCATTACTGCAGAAACATTTATCGGTTCAACATTAGATATAACAGGTAGTGCTAATGTCGGTGGTTTAGTTACATCAGGTTCAGTTCGTAATACTTCAACTGGTGCGGCAACATCAGTTATGATACACGTCGCAGATAATTCTAATACTTATTTTCAAGTTCTAAATGACGGAGAAGTATTAGCAAGAGATAACATTACAGCATTTACAACAGGATTTACAAGTATATCTGATAAAAGATTAAAAGAAAATGTTTATCCAATTTCTGATTCACTTAACAAGATAGTGAAACTTGAACCATCACACTTTACTTGGATTGAAAAACAAGAACAAGACATTGGATTTATTGCACAAGAAGTTGAAGATATCATTCCAGAGGTTATTCACGAAACAAAAGGTTTTGTTGATATTAATTCAGATAAACAAGACGATACAACATATAAAAGTATTTCATATGATAAATTAACCGTCTATCTTGTTGGAGCGATAAAAGAATTGACAAAACGAATAGAAGATTTAGAAAAGAGAGTTAAATAATGGCACTACCAAGTTCAGGAGAAATATCTTTTGCAGATTTAAACCAAGAACTTGGTAATGATGTAGGAACTGAAATAGATTTTGAAACTGCAGCCCAAACATTAGGAGTTTCATTTCAAACAAATGGTTCTGACCCAATCGAGTTTGACGAGTTTTATGGTTTATCACAAGGTAGAACTGCGGTAACTATCAAATATATTCAATTAAATGATGCTGGTGAAATAACTATCAGTGGTTGGAATACAGACGAAATGATATTTTGTGCAGAAGCTACTGTAACAGGTTTAAGTGATTATAATGATGATAATATAACTTATACTTTATTATCAACAAGTGATTTTAATGAAGACGGAACAATTTCTAACGGCGATATTATTTATAATTTAAATACTGGAACATCAGTATCACCAGCCGCCGGTATAGCAGGTGGATATGTGGTAGAAACAACGCAAAATGTAATGTTTCAAATTAATTCAAGTGGAGTTGTTTCTAATTTAATTAATTTTAGAGCACCACAACTACCAACAAAACCAACAACAAACGCAGTTAGTTCTACAAGAATTGATGTAACAATACCTTCTACAAATACCGTAGCCACAAGAACTTTTAAAATTCAAAGAGCAGTTGATACAGGTGGTGGATTTGGAAGTTATTCAGATTTAGCAACTATTGTTCCAAGTGCAAGTGGTTCTACAACAAATACAAGTGTAAGCACAACTTACTCAGATACATCAGTAAGTGCTGGAAATAGTTACAAATATCAAGTTAGAGGTCAAAATAATTTTACTAATTCAGATTTTTCAACACCATCTGATTCCGTAACAGCACCAACAGCAACATCTTGGGGTTCAATATTAGATTTCGATATGCACTTGCCTTCAGGGAATTCACAAACATTAGAATCAAGTGAAAAAACTTTAACATTAACAAATGGTGGTGGAAACACAACAATTACCGTGAATCAACCAAATAATTCAAATCCACCACCAACATTAGAAATTAAAGTAGGAGATTCTTCTGGTAATTATAATTTGATTAGTTCTTACACCACAACTCCAGCAGCTATTGCTACAAGGTCAACTTATTATATGAAGTTTAGATTAACACAAAATAGTACAAAAAATAACTCTGCAGAAGATTGTCAAATTAGATTTACCAATAGTAGTGTAAATAGAGATTTCAACATTAATGTAGAGATTGGAGGTTTATTCCCATAATGGAATACGATGTTTATTATTCAACCGGTGGTTTAAATATGATTGGTGGTGGAGCTGATGTTTGGGTAAATCGTTGGTTAGAAATGATACCACAACATTTGAAAACAGAATCCAAACTATTAATCCATAGAACCAGACCACCAGGTCATCAACCAGATTGTCCTATGGAAGTTCATTGGCAAGGACACGATAGAAAAAAATTTAAAGAATTATTAGACAATGCCAGACGAATCAATATTCTACACGGATATTATTCACCGCATGTTTTTATCACGGAAAACAAAGACAAAATACATAGTGTAGGAATACATTGTTCAGTTGATAATAATATGAAAGCAGCAATGATGTTGGATTTAGACAAGTCATTTCACTTTCATATGGTTCCTGATTGGGAACGAGAAATCATTGGATATGCCAAGCATCCATTTTGGATTGGATTATCACAATGGAAAGATTTAGAACATATACCGAATTTTTATGAATTTAAACACAATAAAGATGTCGTGGACAGCAATAGAGTTGGATACGCCGCCAGAATGGAAACTCGTAAATGTCCACACTTCTTACAAGGTATTGATAGTTTGGTTTTTACAGATGCCGGAGATGTAAAATGGTGGGAACACTATTTAAATCTCGATACATCAAAATGGAAAGTATATAATTATCGACACGAACAACACGATATGTTTATGAAACAAGATTGGGGTATTTCACACTCAGCACATATTTATGAACCATTTGGATACTCAATATTCCAAGCAGTAGATTGGGGTAAAATACCGATTTTAGCACACGATTGGTTACCAAAATATGATTATCCATTTAGAGCATCAACACCAGAAGAATTTAAACAACAATACAACAATATATGTGAATTATCATTACAAGAAAGACGAGATATATTGTTTCCTTTACGAGAACATTTAAAACAATGGGACAACAAAAAACAATGGAGAGATAAATTACTCGAAATATACAACGAGTAATATTTATTAATATGAGTACAACAGCCGGACAAAATCTATCATTAGGAAAATTAAAACGAGCAATTAGTTCATCTATTGCGTCCTACACTAATGCCAATACTTCATTGGGAAATGCAAGTGGTAATTCTTCTAATACCAAAATGTCTGAATTTTCTATTGATTCGGTTGATTCAGTTACGGGATTTACTTATTTATGGGAACAAACATCAGAAGATTACACGGTTAACTTTAGTGGAGCAGGTTCAAGATTTTTAACAAAAATCGGAAACAGAACAGATAACTTTACTTGGACTAAAACTGGAAACCTTGATGTAACTTTCGGTGGAGCAGATTATGTTGCAAGTGTAACGGCAGGTAGTATAACGAATACTGACGGGGCAATTGCAGGAACCTTTAATCAATCAGGAAGTATTCAGGTAAAATATAATGATGACGGACAATCAGACGGATTCAATGACCACGCAACAAACTACAACACCAATGTAACAAAAGCAATAGAAGTTGTCGATACTTATGGTGGTGTTCCAACTTGTTTGTTGTTCGGAAGTCCAGTTAGCAAATCTGACGGAAGTGTAGTGAATGTAGAAGACTTAAATATTGGAGATGAAATACTTACCGTATTATTACCGAATGCTACTGATGAAGATTCTGGAGATTGGAAAAACGATACATTTAATCAATCAGGTAGTTTCACTCAACATTCGTCAAGTGTTCAAAGAGTTTTATATGAATTTTCACAACATTACTACGATATCAATAGTGGTTCAGAATATATAACCGGAGAACACCATATGTTGTATAGACAAGCCGGAAATGAAAATTGGAGTTGGAAAACAGCACCAAACTTTCAAGTTGGAGATTACCTAATGGACAAACAAGGTAATGAAGTTGTGATTTCATCGTTAGAACAACACATAGACCCAGACGGATATGAAGTTGTTCAATTAGATGTAGAACCAGACGATTATTATGTTGGTTCAACTTTTGTCGTTCACAACAAAGGAAGTAATATAGAACCAACTTATCCAACAACTCAATGGTCAACTGCACCAGGTGATGAAACTATTGCTGGTTCATTAGGAGATACCGTAATAACACCAGGTGTAAGAACAATTCAATTGTCAAACGGAAGTGGAACAACCAGTATTGCTAATGCCCAAACAAGTGCCACAGCAGTAACTTTAACCATAGCATATTCTACAACGGGAGACCCCGGTGAAAGTGGAACGGATAATGGTGGTAGTGGATTTGTATCGTTTGATGTATCTGGAATATCATTTACAAGTGGAACTTTATATATGAGATTCAAAGCAGTTGCTGCAGCAAGTGGAGATGGAACAGGTTCATCTATAATATCATTTACCAATAATGGAGTAACAAATTCAGACTTAGATTTAACTTTGAATTTTACATAATTTAAATACTATTTATATAAAAGGTTATGAAAACAACAATACTCAATCACAAATACATAGAACAAGAAATCACTACGAATGCAGGAAAAGAATTCCGTTATCGTTGGTCGCATGGTGCTACGGATAAACATCTTGGAGATGGAATGATACTTTATTCTATGATGTATTTTTTCAAACCAAAACTATCGGTTTGTTTAGGTAGTGGTAATGGGTTTATTCCAAGAATTATGTGGACTTGTCTTAAAGATTTAAAATACGAAGGATTTGATACCAAAGATTCAAGGGTTATTTTAGTAGATGCGGTAAACGGAGTAAACGGACATCCAGATTGGACTGATGAAGATAGTTTTTACAGAACCAACTTTAATTCTGAGTGGTTACACACCACAACAGAAAAAGCATACTATGAATATTTCATTAAACGAGATATAAAAATAGATATGTTGTGGATAGATGCTGACCATAGTTATGAAGGTATAAAAAAAGACTTTGATTTATATTCCCAAATAATAAGTGAAAATGGAATAATTATGGTTCACGATACAGACAAAAATTATGTAGATAATTTTGTCGAAACCGAAGAACACGAGGACTATGATTTATCAGGCCCAAGTGAGTGGTTAAGAAGGTTTACTATTGGTCATAAGTATGATGATTATGAAGTATTGAATTTATTCAATTATGGAATAGAAAAAGACTTTCCAAGTTCAACAGGTTTAACAATATTGAGGAAAAAATGATTTGTGTAACTGATATTATGGACAATTATGTCGGTAATGGTATGAATAATTATTGTCAAAGCACAATCACACTCAAATATATGAATAAAACTTTGAGTAATAATATTGAAGGTGATGTGGTAGAATTGGGTTGCTTTGAGGGTGATACTTTATTTTTAATGAGATACTTATTAGACTCATATAAATCTGATAAAAAACTTTATGGTTATGACTCGTTTATTGGTTTACCAAAACCTTGTGGTAAAGACAAGTATGATACCGAAAAATACTCAAATTTTTCAATGCAATCTGGTGATATGGTAGCAGACTATAATAGATTATTAGATAATTTTAACAGCAGAAATTTGGAATTACCTATCATAGAAAAAGGTTGGTTTAAGGAAATAAATAATTATCCAAATACTATAAGTTTCGCTCACTTTGACGGAGATTTATATGACTCAATTCTTGATAGTTTCGATAAGGTTTATGATAAAATGTGTGTAGGTGGTATTATAGTTATAGATGACTATGATTGGGAAGTAACACCAGGAGTAAAAAAAGCAACAGAAGATTATTTAAAAGACAAAAAAGAAAATGGTAAAGTGAAGATAGAGTGGGGGAAAGGAATTATGGTTAAAGAATGAATTTAGTTACAATTTGTGGACACAATACAACAATGTTATATCATATGTTAAATCATTATCATTTACATATGGACGAGATATTTGTAGTGTTGTATGCACATCACAAAAAAGACCCAATCATTGAACAAGGTTTAGAAATTTTAAACAAGTTTAACTTACAACCACACGAGATAATCATTGACGAACCATTTAATTGGGAACGAGTAACTGAACATTACAATAGAGTTAAATTGTTAAAACCAGATGATTGGTGGATAGTAGCAGATGATGATGAATTACAATTATATTCTAAACCAACTTGGGAAATTATTGAAGAGTGTGAAGAATTTGGATATGAATTTGTTACGGGTGGTTTCGTAGATAGAATCGGAGACAATGGAGATTTTCCTAAAATCACAATGGAGTCAAATGTATGGGAAGAAATGCCAGAAGCAGGATTTTTCAGATATCCATTGAGTTACGCTTGTCCAAACAAAGTAACATTAATGAAAGGAAAAGTAAAAGTTTGTTCAGGTCAACATTATGTAGAATTTCCAGACGGAACATCAAGTTGGGGAAGTGAACACCCAAAACGATATCCAATAGAAAAGAACTTTACACAAGTTCATCATTTTAAATGGGATTATTCAGTATTGGAAAGACTTAGACAAGTCAGTAAAACCAAAGCAAATGTTTCGTTCGCACAAGAATATCAATTAATGTATGATGAAATAGAAAAAAGTAATTTTAAAATAGACTTAACAAAACCAGAATTTATGTTCCAACGAATCGGTAATGGAAATTATCATCAATTGGAAACTTGGGAAAAACTTAGAAAAAAAATTGTATCGATTTAGTAATTAAGTTGATATTTATTAATATAGTTATAAACAAAAAGAGGTTATTATATGCCACAAGATAATAAAAAAGACATAATGTTAGAAGAAAGAAAAGTGAAAGCACTTGAGAAGATTGCTAATGTTTTAGATGCTTTAACACTTTGGTTCGAAGATATTGACAAAGAAGAATGGTCAAATAGACTACAATGGTATTTGTCCGAAACTTACGAAAAGTATATTAAAGAAGACGATAATAAATAATGAAACTTGGAGTAATTGTCCCATATCGTAAAAGACCGGGACATCTTCGTAAGTTTCGTGAATCTATTGAATCTTATTTAAAAGACCAAGACTACGAGTTAATCGTAGTAGAACAATCAGATGATTTACCATTTAATCGTGGTAAATTACTCAACATAGGATTCCAACAAGCAATCAGAAAACAATGTGATTATGTTGTGTTTCACGATGTTGATATGTTGCCAGTAGATGTAGATTATTCTTATTCAGATGTTCCAATTCACCTTGCTAATGGATTTACTAATTCAGATAGAGAAATTTTCAGCACATATTTTGGGGGTGTAACTTTATTTCCTATTGATTTATTTAAAAAGGTAAATGGTTATTCCAATGAATATTGGGGTTGGGGATTCGAAGATGATGATTTGTTAATGCGATTAACAGAACAAAATGTATTTACAGATTTCGAAATATATGATGTTCCAAAAGAATCAACATCTGGTATTTATCTACACGGAGATTATAGTTATGTTGAGTGTAATAATACGATTGACATTACAAAAGACTTCACATTTCACATTACTTTCAGACCAGACAATATCATACCCGACTACGATAAAGACTTTGATGAAATGTGTGTATTTAGTATTCCGGGTTGGGATACAACGATATGCTATAATTCATTTAATCGTTATAAATTTGAGTGTTGGGATATTGGAAAAGAATGTCATCAAATCACATCAAAATATGATTATCCGAAATTAACACGAATTTCCGTAACTTACGATAAGTCAAATCGTTTATTGACTATGTATCAAGACGGAAAAGAAATCGGTAATAAAGTGATATCAAGAAAGTTATTAGATACGAAACGAAAGAAATTTTTTATCGGTATAGCAGATACACGAGACAATGATAGAAAAAGTTTTCGTGGATTCGTTAGTGATTTTGCCTATTGGAATAAAGCACTACAAAAAAACGAAATACAAGAATTAACAGAAACATTTGGTTTGAGTTATATAACCGATACAGGACAATATAGTAGTTCAGAAAACTTAAAGATTTACTACGATTTCAAACACATACATTTAAATCAACCTTATCAATATGAAGAAGGTGAGATTGTAGATATGGTAAATCCAAGATTAACTAAGTGTTATTCTAAAACTTACAATTGTATTCCTAAACCATTAAACGAATTAGAACAAAAGAGAATATCTATTCCCGCCAGACGAAATTCTACATTCGAAATGATTAATCATAAATCAGAAGGGTATTTACAAGGTGGTTGGAAATCTGAATCAACACGATTAAATCAGATTAGATTTTACAATCAAGTGATTAACAATGAATCCAATCTTACACAAGACGGACTATCGACACTTAAATATACGAAAGTTTCATCAACAAGTCAAGAAAAATATTCATTTATTTCGGTGGAGTTATGAAGTTAGGAGTTTGCATACCATATCGTGATAATGGAGACGGAGTTCGTAAAGGACATCTTGACAAATTAATACCACACTTAGAAAAGTTTTTAGGTAAACAAGGTATTGACTTTACTTGTTATGTTGGTCATCAAAACGACGACGGAAAGTTTCACAGAAGTGGAACAAAAAACATCGCATATTTAGAAGCAAAAAAAGACGGGTGTGATTATTTTGCTTTTCACGATGTCGATATGTTACCACACGATGATTGTGATTATTCGCATCCAGGTGATACACCAAAACATATCGCAACTTACTTATCTCAATGGGATTATACTTTACGAGATACAGAATACTTTGGTGGAGTAGTGATATTTACAGGTGAACAATTTGAAAACATCAATGGATACAACACCGATTATGTTGGTTGGGGTATGGAAGATGATGATTTGTATTGGAGATGTGTAGAAAAAGGATATTTCGTTCAACCAACTTTTCAAGAAATAAAACAAAAAATGGTTTTATCATTGGACGGAAAATCTACACACATCAAAATAAATCCTTCAAGGGAACTAAGAAGAATTCCTACGGATAGTTTTAGAATTGATATCATTTGTAAACCAGAAATACCAGAACACGAACCAGAACATTTAATCGGTAAAGGAAATAACAAATATTTAAAGTATCCACTATTATCTAAAATCGGATATGATTTTGGAATTGACTACAACAATAGTAATGCATTTGCAACATCAATGTGGGATTGGAAAAATGGACACATTTATCGTTGGAGAAGAAGATATCAAAACAATTGGACAAAAGTTAGTTTGATACACGACAAAGACAACAAAAAAATTAGTTTCCAAATCAACGACCAAGACTTAGGAGAAAAGTTTGGTATACAACAATCAACAATATCATATAAAGAAAAATTAAAACGATATGGTAATGTTCCATTTTGGTTGGGGTGTAATGACCCGAAAGCATGGGAAGGACAAAGATTTTTTAAAGGAGAAATAGCAGAAGTAAAGATGTGGAATCAATATGATGACTTGATTCTACATTACGATATGACAAAATCAATATGTTGCGACCAAGGGTGTCGTAGATGTAAAGGAGATATCGTTAAAGATTTAAGTGAATTTGGAAATCACGGATTGATATTTAATCGTAATATTAGATTTTTAAGAGAAAAGGAAGTAATCAAATTAAATCCAGAACCACACAGACGATACGGAACTATGGAGTGTATGTATCACGATGACGAGGGAATCGTTAACAATAAATTTCAAGGTGATGTAGAACAAACCAGTAAAAACGAAATCCTTTACAGAAAGAAAATGCAAAAAGGAGAAGTCAATATAGATACTTTTGGATTGAACTCAATGAAATATGAAATAAATAGTATTGACACTATTTATAATAGACACAAGTTAATTAATGTAAGGTTTTATGACTAAGAAAAAAATAAGAACTAATTATGATAATCCTATCTATGTAGATATGGAAAAGAAACTCAACGATATTGGGCCAGGTATGTGTTTAGCAAAGTGGACACAAGTTACACTTCAATTACAAACAGGACACAATCATAGTTGTCACCACCCAAGAACTCATAAAATTTCAGAAAATGAAATCAAAAGAAATCCAAGTGCACTACACAACACACAATATAAAAAACTTCGTAGACGAGAAATGTTAACTGGTAAAAGACCAGTCGAGTGTGATTATTGTTGGGGTGTAGAAGATACATCAGATAGATTTAGTGATAGAATATTTAAGTCAGCAGAATCTTGGTCTAAACCACACTTTGAACAAATAACAACTTCAGATTGGAGAGATGATATAAATCCAAGATATGTTGAGGTGGCATTTTCAAACGCTTGTAATTTTAAATGTAGTTATTGCGCACCAGCATTTTCAACAACTTGGATGCAAGAAATTCAAAAACACGGAGCATATCCTACCACGGATAGGTTTAATGATTTAGCACACAACAAGGCCGAAAACAAAATGCCAATTCTACAAAAAGAACACAATCCATACACGGAAGCATTTTGGAAATGGTGGCCAGATTTATATCGTGATTTACACACATTTAGAATTACAGGTGGTGAACCATTATTGGCAAATGATACTTTTAAAGTATTGGATTATATTATTGATGAACCTAATCCAAACAAAAATTTAAATTTAGCAATCAATTCTAATCTTGGAATACCAGATAATTTAGTTGACAAAATGATTGAAAAATTAAAGAGAATTGAAGACGAAGACCGAGTAAAAGAAATGGTAATCTTTACATCAGCTGATACTTGGGGAGAACAAGCAGAGTATATAAGAAATGGATTAGAGTTTAATCGTTTCTGGGATAATGTTAATAAGGTTATGTCATCATTAGATAGAGTAGTATTAACTTTTATGTCCACTTATAATGCTTTGTCAGTTCCAAATTATCAAAAATTAATTTACGGAATATATGAATTAAAAGAAAATTATGCGTCAAATGACAGATATTGGAATTCTGCCACATTTTTAGATTCAAGTTATTTACGATACCCAACACACCAAACCGTACAAGTTTTACCAGATATATGGAACATCGAGATTCTTAGACAAGCACAATTGTTAGATTTCTTAGCAGTTCCAGAATTCCATTCAACTAATATTGGATATTCAGATATTGAAATACAAAAGGTAAAAAGAATATACGATTGGAAAACTGCAGATTGGGAAGGTAAAGAACAACAGGTAAAAGAACAAAGATATAATTTTGGTAAGTATTTTCAAGAACACGACAAGAGACGAGGAACAGATTTTAAAAAAGTATTTCCTGAATTAGCAGATTTTTATAATGATTGTTTGGAGATTAAATTATAATGTTATCGTTTAACGGAAAAGATAGTTATTTTATTCCAAATTATCATAAGAATGCGGTAGGAACATACAATTTAGTAGAGCTACCAAAAAATGATTTTACTATTTGTGTAAGAGTAAAACCTAATTGGAAAAAATGTGGTGAGAATCATTATGATAGTTATGGAGTAGTTGTTTTCAATGGTATGGATATGGGAATTTGTATTAGAAAAGATAATCAAGGTAATTACAATATTAATGGAGAATTTTGGGTAAATCAAGAAAATCCAGAAGTTAAATTAGCCCAATTAGTTTCAGGAACAGACTTTGAAATAAATGATGAATGGTTAGACATATCTTTTGTTTTTAAAAAAAATAATTCAATTTTATTAGTTTGTAACAATTCTATGAATAGAATTTCTTTTACAGAAGATTTAGTGGATTATTCACAAACTTGGCTATGGGTTGGTTGTGCAAACAATCGTTGGAATGTTGATGGTTCACTTTGGAGAAATTATTATGGAAAAATCAAATCCATAGGAGTATTTGGAAAAGCATTAACAAAAAAACAAATTAATAAATTTTTTAATAATTACGACAAAGAGTTTAATGAAACTACAAATCCATTTTTTATTATGAGTGAATTTAAGAGAACCCGATATAAAATTTTTGATGAAAGTTATAATGGAAATCATTTGTGTAAAAACATATACAACACAGATGGAAGGAATTTGATGTTTTAATGATATTGATATCTCATAGAGGAAACATTAATGGTTCTAATCCAGAAATGGAAAACAATCCAGAATACATACAAAAAGCGTTAGACTTAGGTTATGATGTTGAAATTGATGTTTGGGGTTGGAAGTATGGTGGTTATTCATTAGGACACGACAATCCACAATACGATATCGGTGTTGACTTTTTACGACAAGACGGACTATGGTGTCACGCAAAAGATATGATTTCATATTATCGTATGATGGAAGACCCAAACATACATTGTTTTGCTCACGATAGAGATATGGTTGCACTAACATCAAAAGGATACTTCTGGCAAAGTTGGAACTTTCGTTTAACAAAAAGAAGTATTAGTGTTATGCCACCAAAACATAAAGAAGTACCGAATTATGTAGCCGGAATATGTAGTGATGAAATCGAGAGGTATAAATGAAACTAATTTTATGTGAAGGTGATAGTTGGACAGGTGGACATTTTATAGACCCAAAATTAGAAAGAATGGGAACAACCAATGTCAATGACCGAGACAATGATAGTTTTAGATTACCAAAACTTTGGCCATATAAATTAGGAAAATTGTTAAACAAAGAAGTTATTAATACAGCAAGAGCTGGAAGTTCTAATGACGGAATAGTTAGAAGAATTATTCACAAGATTCCTACATTATTACAAACTTACAAACCCAAAGATTTATTTGTAATAGTTGGTTGGACTTCACCAGAAAGAAAAGATTTTTACTACAAAGGTGGAAAAATACCAGATTCTTGGGAAACACTATATCCAAACCAATTAGACCAAGACTTGTCGTTTGACCCAGACTTAGAAAAGTTTTATAAAATTTATTTAGATAAGTTTTGGAACGAAGAAGAATACTTTGATAGATATATTCAACACAACTTATTAATACATTATTTTTTAAAATCATTTGGGATAAATCATTTTTTCTTTGATGCGTTTTACGAAATACCAAAATCACTAATAGATGTTAATATGAAAAACACTACAAGAGCCAATAAGTTTGTCAATATACCTGAAACTAAAGTAAAATTAATACAAGATATTAGAGATAATTATTTTGTTAATACTTCATTTAGAGATATTTTGGTTAGTAAAAATGATTTTAAAGAAGAACTTTTTTCAAATTATCACCCAACCGAAAAGGCACAAGAAATTTGGGCAAATTATTTATATAAAAACATCAAGGATATAAAATGAATAACTTTCAATTGTATGATAAAAATAAAAAAGGAACAATAATTCTTTCACATTATCGCTCAGGTGGAACACAATTACTAAATTCCTTGACATCAGTTTTGAGTTCACATAAAATAAAGTTTCATAATTTTAAAGAAATAAATTTTGATGTTTTATCAGGAAAATCTTTTACTAAACAAACAGAAGAAATAATGAATCATTCAGAATACGCAACTATTTTGTTAAACAATTCTTTAGTAATAAGTCATTTTTATAATCAAGGATATTTTAAAAAGTTAAATCAAGAATATAATCTTGTAATTTTAGAAAGAAAAGATAAATTAATGTCTTTACTTTCTTTACCAGTATGGGAAGAGTTAATACACAAAGGATTATTTCATAAAGATTGGAAAACACCTTTAGAGCAAAAACAAGATATGACTGACTTTCACACATACTTACTTAGTAAACCGATACCATTTCAAAATGTACATCTGGGTTGGGAAAATGATGTATTTATAAAAAATAATAATGATGGGTCACCTAATCAATATTATTATTTAAATTATTTGTTGAAAGCATATCAAGATGAACTAAATATGTTAAAGATTATAAAAAATGATTTTGATTTATATACAATTTATTATGAAGATTATGAGTATGACCCAAAAGAATTATCGATTTACTTTCAGAACGATTTTAATAAAGAAATAGTCAAAGATATATTAGTTGATAATAAAAAGAAAATACCATATGTTCATAGAAATTTTATAGATTACTTCGATAAGTACATACAAAGAGTATTAAAAGATTGGAACTTTGATGACTAAGTTAATCATATTTGATTTAGATGGAGTATTGGTTGATGCTAAAGAAATACATTACAATGCACTAAACCAAGCACTCAAAAACATAGACAAAAAATATGTAATTAATCGTGATGAACATTTATCTCGATATGACGGAAATCCAACGAGAACTAAACTAACTATGTTATCACAACAAAAAGGTTTACCTTATGAATTACACGATAAGGTTTGGGAAGATAAACAAAACTTAACAATACAAATGATTAACGATTTGGAAACAGATGAACGATTGATATCAGTATTAGAAAGATTAGAACAAGACGGATATACTTTATGTTGTGCAACTAATTCAGTTAGACATAGTGCAATCGTTCAATTAACAAGAAGAGGATTTATCGACCATTTAGAATTTGTCTTTACTAATCAAGATGTGGTGAACCCAAAACCAAACACAGAAATTTATTTAAGGTGTATGATTAAAGCAGGAGTTAGTCCAAAAGAAACAATCATATTAGAAGATTCAGAATTAGGTAGAAGAGGAGCAAGAGAAACAGGAGCAAGAGTGTTAGAGATAGAGGATTCGGCAGATGTCACCTATCGTAAGATACGAAAGTTTATTGAAAATGTCAAGTAAAAAAATAGCATTATTAAATAATTTTAATAAAGTGAGTATGCACGACCCAAGTCAAGAAATAATTGATTTGTATAAACACATACCAGAAATAACGGAACAAGATAATCGAGGTGAAATAATATGTAGACCACTATTTAGTCATTCAAGTTTACCAGATGTTTTAGATTTAGAACTTGTAGAAGAAAAAGATTTTGACTTTTCTACTGAATTTAGTTATTTTATTCACGTTCATCACAATCAACCATTATGGGCAAAAAACTTAGATGTTATACCGAACAATATATTGGAAGAAGTAAGAAAAGGAAATTGCAAATTAATTTTTGACAACACACTTGAAGGTAAATCCATTAAGGGAAATGAATTTTTAAATCCATTTTATGAAAGTATTGACAAATTAAAACTTCCAACAAAAAATATCTACTTCATTACAAACAATTTGATTGCGGAAAAAACACACCAAGAATATCATAGAGCAGATAAGATTAATGTTGTTTCAGTTATGTGGAATGTATTTGATATACAAAGACTAAAAGAATTGGGACACCTACCAAAAAAAGTATCTGCTGAAATGGAACACAAATACAAATCAGTAAATATATTTAAAACAAAACATTTTTTAAAAATCAATAGAACTAATCGTGATGAACGAGATATATTTATGTTGTTTTTAAATTTTGAAAGAATACTCGATAAGTGTTTAGTTAGTTTTCCAGAACTATACAAAACTCAAAACTATCCAAGTCAATTTTACAAATACACACAACAAGAAAACATTAATGATTTAAAATCAAAACTACCATTTGACATTGATGAAACGGATAAAACTAATCACGGGCCAGCGGGAATAGGAGAAGGATTTTTTGATGCGGATTTACCATTTAACCCGATACACTATCGTAATTCATTTATCAGTATTGTTATGGGTGCATTTCCATTTGATACAAACGGACACCATCTACATAGTTCTACTTTTAATCCTATGTATTGTGGACACCCGATTATACAATTTGCACCATACAAATCATTAGAAACTATGAAGCAATATGGATTTAAAACTTTTGATAAATGGTGGGACGAAAGTTATGATAACGAACCAGACGATTGGAAAAGATTACAAATGGTTATGGATTTAGTGTTAAAGTTATCTGATTATGATGAAAAAGATTTACTACATATGTATAATGAAATGAAAGAAACTCTACAACACAATATTGACATTATAGAAAATTATGATGTAAAAACAAATTTATACGATAGGATATTTTAATGAACGAAACATATTACAATGGAAAGTATAATATTATCACGACTGATATGGATTTGGTAAAAGAAATATTTAGAATTAAAAAGCAAGAACTCGATAATGATGAAGTCTTTTCTGGTAACTTAATTCTTAATAAAGAGTTTGATAAATTGGATACAGAAAAAATCTTTTCACTACCATTAGATGAAAATACTATTTATGTTAATGATGTGAAGTATTCTGCCAATTGGCAAGAGTGTGAAATAGATGATAGTATATTGTATTGTGGTTCATTTGTTTTATGGATAGTTGGAAATCAACACAGAACACCACAAAATTTATTTGGACAAATGAGACAACACAGAATAAAAGTAAAAAAGATTTGGGACAGTTTGTGAGAAATACATATATAAAACTATACGAACAAACCAATTATGGTCAAATAAATCACGGAGAACAGGCATATGATATTGTCCAAGATTTAAAACCAACATCACTTTTAGATGTAGGTTGTGGTAGAGGTGACTTTTGTAAGTACATTTATGATAATATTTGTCAAGAAGTATATGGGTTAGATTTTGCTTCAAAACCTACATTAGAAGGCCCCACTTGGTTTGATGGATATGCACACAAAATACCACTTCAAGATAAATCAGTAGATGTTGTTACAAGTTTTGATACTTTTGAACATATACCAGAACAAGACATTGATAAAACTTTTCAAGAAATAAAACGAGTAGTTAAAAAGTATTGTGTGTTTAATATTAGTTTGTATCCATCATCAAAATCAGGATTAGACGGAGAGGATTTACACCCAACACTTAAACCACAACAATGGTGGAACTCAAAAATTAAAAAAATCTTTGAAGTTGATAGTGTTTTAACTATTATAAAACCAATACCAAACACAGAAAAAAAATATAGATATATAATCGTAAGGTTAGGAGAAAAGTGAAGATAGCAATTTGTATGAGTGGACAACTTCGTCAATGGGAAATGGCAAAAGAAAACCAAAAATGGTTTTGGTCAACAGGCCCAAATGAACAGGTAGATTACTTTATTCACACTTGGGATTATAGTGGAGATAGAAAAGGAGTATCTCAACCATATGAGTGGAGAGATGTTTCACAAGAAGAGTTTGACGATGTAGTGGAGTGGTATGAACCAAAAGGTTATATACTTGATAATAAAAGGCAAGAGTTTTTTTATCAACACGACCATTGGAGTAGTTTGTTTTATAGTATGGCACAATCTATAATAATGAAACGAGAGTATGAAATAGAAAACAATATAGAATATGATGTTGTTATCAAGTCAAGACCCGATGTTGTGTTTGACCCGAAGTATCATTTTAGTCCAGAACATTTAGAAAATAATTTACTTTACTCTACACACGGGGGAATTATGGAGCACGAGTTTGGTATGTATAATGTAAACGATTGTGTTTTTTATGCAAATTCTTACACTATGGACTTAGTATCTCAAATGTATTCATATAGACAGAAAATGTTAGACGGAAGAAATATCATTAAAGATAAATTATTTACAGGTTCAATGGGCCCCGGTGTTTTAATGCAAGAGTTTTTTAGAGAGTATGGAATAACACCACAATCCATTCAACCAAATCAATTTACTTTTATAGAAACATTATTAAAGTTAGGTTGTCCAGACGACTTAAACTTGATGGAACATAATGACTTTCATAAAATGGAAAAGTATTTTAGGGATTGGTATAAAAAATGATAGTAATACAAGGAGAAAAATTTCAGGACTTGTGTGAAACACAGATTAGTAAAATGGAACACAAACAATTCGAATCCAATGTACATAGTATTGACATAGATAATTTTGATTTTACAGACTTTAATAATTCAGAATTAGTATATTGTAATGTTAGTTTGATTAACGAAAGAAAACCAAAGTTAGCAGAATCAAAATTGTATGAAAAGTTAAAATTATTTAAAAATCCATTTAAATTAATTTTACACAACGCAGACGATAGCTTCGAAAAAGAACATTTAAAGTATTTTGACATACCAAATTGTAAACAAATATTTACGCAAAATGTAAATGTGTTGGACTCACGAGTAGAGTTTTTACCAATCGGTATAGCAAATCACTTTTGGAAATGGGGAGACGCAGAAAAAGTAATAGACGTAATTTTAGAAGATATAGAAAAAGTAGATTTAGTATATGCACATTTTACAGAAAGAGACAATAGAGTTGATTGTTACGATAATGTAAAACGACAGGGAATACCAATCGTAAAGTCAATGGAATATAAAGATTATTTAAGAAAACTAAAAACATATAAGTATTGTGTTTCACCAGAGGGTAATGGAATTGATTGTTATAGAACTTGGGAAGCTTTGTATATGAAGACAATTCCAATATGTAAACGAAGTATATTAGTGGAAGAATTTGCAAAAACATTTCCAATTTATATCGTTGATGATTGGAAAGATTTAAATGTTAAAGATTTAGAAAAACAATACGATACTTTCAATTGGGATAATTGGTATCAGTTGGATTTTGAAACATATTGTAGAAAGGTAGGATTATGAAAAGAGTAATATCATTTGGTGATAGTTTTACAGCAGGACTTGGAACTGATAGAGAATATGAAGAATCCGTTCTGGGAAGTCATCCAGATTGGAATAAAATGAATAGTGAACAAAAAGAAAAACAAAGAGGTATAGCTGCAAAGTATCGTTTTAATAATTGTTTTACCAAGTTTTTTGCAGATAATTTTGGTGCAACTCAAATTAATTTAGGTCGGATTGGTTGTGGTAACAAACACATACTAAACGAAATTTTTAGATTTGATATTCAAGAAGGATTTCAAAAAGATGATTTTGTTTTGATTGGTTTTACTTCTTCACTTCGTGATAGTTTACCATATTGGCCTGATGTTGTATCTAACAATCTAATGAGTCAGGGCGGTGGACTAACTTGGAGTATAAAAGAATTAATCAATATAGTAAATTACTCAAAACCAGTAGTTTGGGAATCAAAAGAAAACTTTCAACATTATGATAAGTTAGATGATTTTATGAACAACTATGTAAAGGATTATATTATAAATTTACATAGTGAAACTTATTATGACTATTATAATTTAAATTTAGTTAATATAATACAGAAATTTTTAGAATATAGAAATATAAATTACATTATGTTTGATGCGTTTGAACCAATGTTTCAAAATGAAATTCCAAAAGAAATCAACACAAAATATTATTGGGAAATTGGTAAAAAAAATATATGGTCTTATTTGTGGGATTTTGATGATGAATCGGTATATGAAGCTGATTCAAAAAATACTACAACCATAGTTGGTAGAAATGAAAATGTTCACAAACACCCGAGTCGTAAAGGACACGAGTTATTTACAAAGGAGTTAATAAAGTTTTATGAAAGTGTATATAGGATTTGATAGTAGACAAAGTTTTATAGAAAAGTTTGATAAAGTGGTTAATGCACCATATGAGGTTTGTGAATATTCAATTAAGAAACACAATCCACACATAGAAGTAGAACCAATCATATTGAGTGAGTTAGTTGATAGAGGTTGTTATTATAGAGATGTAGACCCATTAGCATCAACAGAATTTACTTATAGTAGATTTTTAGTTCCTTTTTTAAACGACTATAAAGGAATCGCAGTATTTTGTGATTCAGACTTTTTGTGGAATTGCGATATAGAAGAACTATTAGAGTTTTATGATGAAACTGATGCGGTGTCTTGTGTACAACACGACTATACACCAAACACTATGACAAAAATGGACGGACTACAACAAACAACATATCCAAGAAAAAATTGGTCAAGTTTGATGATGTTTAATTGTGAACACCCAGACACACAAAAATTATCAGTAGAGGTAGTAAATACCGAAAGTCCAAAATATTTACATAGAATGTCTTGGGCAAGTTCAATCGGTAGTATTCCTTTAACTTACAATTATTTAGAAGGAGATTACAAATATATGGAAAATCCAAAAGTAATACACTTTACCAATGGAGGCCCTTGGCACGAAACTTGGAAAGGAGATTATGGAGACGAATGGATAAGGGTTTATGATGAACTCACGAGTTAGATATTGGTTTGATACCTTCAAACATCTGAAATCTTTTGATATTGTTCCTTATCAAGAAGTTATAGATTTGTATTTAAAAAATCAATCTTTGTTGGAAGAAAATAAATTTGAAAAACTTGGTGGTGACAATGAACGACCAATCAATTCAGACATAGAAGAATTAGAAAAAGATGGATTTTGGCACGGATTTCCACCAAGATATTACAACATAGACCCAATGGGTAAAAAGGTATCTATTGCTAAGGCAGATGTTGTTTCTATGGATATGACTGGACTTGGAAAAACTTGGACACATTTTTTGTATTTAGAATTACCATATGAGTTTTTTAATGAATTTCAAACAAGAGTACACTCTAACGATGATGTTAGTATTTATAGAAAATTCTTAGATGAAATAGGTAATGAAAAGGATACTGAAAAAATTCAAGAATTGGTTGACAAGTATGATGAATTATATCCAGAACTTTATAGTTTTAAAAATTATTTTAGAGTTGTTACAGATTTAAAATGGAGACAAGATTTAGAAGTTGGACAATATATGACCATTAGAGATAATGGAATTATTTATCCTATATGTTTTAATTCTAATAGATTTATTTTAAGTAGAGGAACACACCGAACTTTATTTTTAGCACATACTAAAAGTGATGTTCCGGTTTTTATTCAATATCCAAAATTAAATGGTAAAGATATGTCGGAAAATTGGGATATTGAATTAGCAAAAAATTTTAGTGAAAAAACTATATTAAGAGTAAATGTTAAAAACAAAACAATAAAATTTTTATGAAAACCATAGCAGGAATTATACACGCAAGAAAACAAAGTACAAGGTGTCCTAATAAACATCTACGACCATTAGGAAACACTACCTTGATTGATGTCGCATTAGATAAGTTAAGTAAGTTAGATTTAGACGAAAAGTATTTAGCAGTCTATGACCAAGAACTAAAAGACAAAGTAATTGACGGAGTGAAAATTTTACACAGAAAATATGACTCAGTTGCACCAGGTAATGCACATCACTCAATAATGTATAGACACTTGAAAGGAGTAAAATCAGATTATATAATGAATTACAATCCTTGTCAACCATTTTTACAGATAGATAAATTACAACAAATCATTACTTTGTTTAAATACTCAACACTTGACAGTATGATTACAGTTAAAAAGGAAAGAAACTTTTTTTGGGACAAAGATGAAAATCCAATTAACTTTAAACCAAATGATAGATTGTCAACTACATCAGGCCCTTGGGTTTATTCCGCAACACACTCATTAGTATTTTATAAAAAACAATATATGTTGGACAATTGGGAACTGTTTCCAAACGAAAAAGAAAATCCAAGACCATTTGTGGTGGATTGGTCAGAACAAGAATTGATAGATGTTGATACGGAAACAGATTTTAACTTAGTGGAGTCATTATGGAAATAAAATATTGGAAACCACACTTTTCAGATTTAAAAGAATTTGATATGATTTCTTTACACGAGTTATTATATCGTGTTGATGCTACACTAAAAGAGTTTGAAAATTACGATGACGGTTCATTAATTTGGTATAATGAAGACTACAAAGACATACCTGAAATGAAAGATTTATATATTAAATATAATAAAGATAATTCAAAAAGTCAAATATGTTTTTCAATAGATGAAAAGTATTTTTCTCACAAGTACACAAGTGAAAAGATAGGTTCTACTACAAATTATCAAGGCAGAGATTCAGTATTGAAATCCCCATTTGAGCATTTAGATTTATACGAACATCATTTTCAAAAAATAAACAACAATAAAGTAGAACCTAACTATTTATATATAAGTATTCCTAACCAGATTATAGTTGATTATATGGAAAAAACAAATAATGGTTGGGATATGGAAATTCCAAGAAAGTTTATCAGCCAAATAAACGATTGGAATGACTTAAAAGAAATAGAAACAAAAATAGATGAGTTTGATAAAAAATATCTAAATTGGAATCACGACTTTCCTATTTTAACATACAGAAGTATTTTGTTAAATGGTTTGGTCTTTCCAAATACAAACTTTTTTGCTACTAAATTCTTGACAGCAGGAACACATAGATTATTTATGTGTGGCATGAGTGGTTATGATTATCCAATGTTTATACAAATTCCAAAAAATCAAAGATGTTTTAGAACAAAAAGTGCTGATGGTATCTTTAAAAACAATACTCATTTAATAATAAACATAGACTTAGATAAAAAACAATACGAATTGTTTTTAGATGACAAAAAAATAGGAGAAGTGAAGGTATGAAGTATGTCATAGATATAGACGGAACTATATGTAAAGAAGTCGGTGAGGTAATCGGTCGAGAACCTTATCTTGATAGAATCGCAAAAATAAACAAACTATACGACGAAGGACACACAATCGTTTTTTATACTGCTCGTGGATTAAAGAGTGGTAGAGGAGAAAAACATTATCGTCCAATCACAGAACAACAATTAAAAGAGTGGGGAGTAAAATACCACGAGTTGTGTTTTAAAGGACATAACGGAGATTACTTTATAGATGATAGAGGAATAAATGCAAGAGATTTTTTTAATGAAGACAATACCAACATATAAAAATACACAAGTAAAACATTGGTCTAATACTTGGAAAGATGTTAACTCATTTGATATACTTACTGCAAAACAAGTATCAGATTTATATCAAAGTGCACATTTAGAAATTTCTGAATATAAAATAGAAGACCAAACTATAAAAAATTTTGTTGATGGGTTCAATCATACAAATGTTGGTAATCCAGCCGGTGATTCAAAAGATATGTCGGAAAAGTTTCCAGATTCTAAATTTATTTATTTAGAAATTCCATATAAATTCTATGAAGACCATATGACTGAGTGGCATATGCACACGGGTGGGGTTCCTTTTAAAATTATTAAACATTTTATTAAAATAGGAAAGAAGTGGGATAGAGATGATTTTGATTATATGGAACAAACACCTACACATATATTTTCATACAGAAATTATTTCACATTTAAAAAATATGGTATAGCTACGCCAATTTTTAACAATGCATTAGTATATCCATTTAAAAGCACTCACATTACTGGATATTCATCAATCATTAAAAGTGATATTCCAATTTTAATGCTAATCCCAAAAAATACTTTAAAATGGAGAACTGAAATTGATAAATCTCAACCACCGTTATTTAATGAATCGTATTTGGTTTTAGAAATAGATATAGAAAATAAAAGAGTAGATTTCTTTTTAGAAAACAATAAACATATAGGAGTTTATAAATATGAAACAAAAGTGTAATATATTGATACCAATGGCAGGTCGTGGTTCACGATTTGAAGAACAAGGATATACGGACAAAAAACCATTTATTGATGTAAATGGAAAACCTATGATACACAGAGTGATAGAAAACTTAGGTATGGAGTTTGACAAAGAATATATGTTTATATTGATTTGTTTACAGGAAGATTACGATAAGTATGACTTTACACAATTCGAAAAAGTTATCGGACATAATTCTTATGATGTTGTGATATTAGATGATGTAACTGAGGGAGCAGCTCAAACCATATTACAAGCAAAACATTTAATCAACGATGACACACCATTAATGACTATGAACTCAGACCAATTGGTAGATTGGGATATAGAAAGATTATTTGAAATGTGTGAACAATTCGACGGAGTAATTCCTTGTTTTTATGGAGAGGGAAATGCTTGGAGTTATGCCAGAACACTCGACAACGGATATGTCCAAGAAGTCGCAGAAAAGAAACAAATATCAAAGTATGCAACTGCAGGATATTACTATTGGAAAAAAGGTAGTGATTTTGTAAAATATGCAGAACAAATGATTCACGACAATAGTAGAACCAACGGAGAGTTCTATGTAGCACCAGTTTATAATTGGGCAGTTCGTGACGGAAAACGAGTAGGAGTGTTTATGGTGGATAAATGTTATTCATTAGGAACACCAGAAGACTTAGAGGAATATCTAAGTGAATAAAATAACATACGCATATTTAGAAACAACTAACTATTGTAATTTAGATTGTAGTTTTTGTAATCGTGATGAAGTGATTGGCTCACTCAAACATATGTCATTAGAAAATTGGGGTAAATTATTAGACGGAATAAAACACCACCCAATCCAAGAAGCAAAACTTATGGGTATGGGAGAACCATTTCTACACCCACAATTTGATGAAGTGTGTCGTATGTTTAAAGAAACATTTCCGGATTGTAAAGTAATCGTAGCAACTAATTGTCAATATGATATATCACCAGGTAAAAAACTTCGTAAAGTATTTGAGAACTCATTACAATATATTGATATGTTGTATTATTCTATTGACGGATACGAAGAAAACTATGAACGAGATAGGTCACCAGCAAAATGGAGTAAGTTAATAAAGTTTTTAGACAATACAAGAGAACTTGATAGACAAGGTTGTGATATTGTTGTAAATTATGTAGTGAATGCATACAATGTAGATGACATTATAAAGATAGACGAACTTAGAGTAAATTATGATTTAGGTCAATTGAGATTAAACATCGCACAAATTTGGGACGAGGGAAAAAGTATTAAAGACGACATAGCAACATCAGGTTATACTCAACACCAATTAGATTATTTAAAAGAAAATTATCGTGGTCAAATTATGGGTAGAGCAGATTGGAACTATGAAGATTGCTTTTGGGTAAACAATGCACTATACACTACGGTAGAAGGTAATGTAAAAATGTGTTGTATGAATACAGGGGCAAAACCATTTGGTAATTTATTTGTAAACTCAATTGATGAAATTAGACAGATGACCGATTACCAAAATGTTAAAAAAGGCTGCAACACAAACAATCCAACATCACATTGTAAAAATTGTTCATATAAAGAACTATCACCTATGTTAAAGTATTTGGGAGTATAATGAAAATAGCAGTTTGTATATCAGGTTTAATTAGATATTGGGAACAAACTTATCCTTTGTTTGAATATTGGAATAAGTTATTTGATGATGTGGAGTTTTATTTTTTCATATCTACTTGGGAGAATCCAAAAGAGTTCATTGGTCTTAGAGATGAAAACCAAGAGTATAGAGATTTAATTGAAAAATCATTAGATTTTAATTTTTCAAATCATAAATTTATTACCGATTATTCATTAATGAGTAGAAAAAATATTTTACATCTTTTAGATGAAATTAATACAACAACGTCAGAAGCTACACAACAAAGTGTAAAAACTTTTATCCATATGGCATATGGAATTAAAAATGTTCAAGAATTAAGAAAAAAATATGAAAAAGAAAATGGGTTTATCTTTGATGGTGTAATACAAACACGAAACGATGCTTTTTTTAATAAGGGTACACTAACTTCATATAAAAATTTAATTCATTATGATAAATTTTTAAATAATAAATCAATTTACATACCTGGTGGTTGTTCAGTTCAAGACGGAGAAAGGTATTTATTCATTAATGATAACTTATCATTTGGTTCTTCGGTCGTAATGGACACTTATGGGGAAATATTTAACGAAGTATTCATAAAAAAAGCTTCATATCAAAATAAACTTCACTTTGCACCAGCATATTATTTTTATAATAAAAACATTGGAGTTTATAGTATGGGAACAATTAGAATTATTAGACCAAGTTTCTTTTTAAATCCAAAAAATAATATGTGGGATTTGTATGGTCACCCCACACCAGAAGTTATGACAGAAATACTTGATACATATGGAGTAGAATACTTTTATCATACACCAGAAAAACTTTTGGATGATATGTTTAATGAATATTGGGATAAAATAAGATGAGTAAAACATTAATAGGAGTTGGTTGTTCACATACTTCTGGGTGTGCTTGTGTCGTGGGGGTCGGAACAGACAAACAAGAATACGAATTAGCATCAAAAGAATTAAAAGAAAAATATGGAAAGGAAACTGTATCAACAAAATGGATTACAGAAAACTTTTCGTGGATTGGTCAGTTAGGTAATTTATTGGGTGTTGATAAAAAATTAAATTTTGGATTTGGTGGTAAAGGAGTTGAACAATGTGTTCTTGCATTGAGAAACTATTCATTTTGGAAAAAAGATTTGTCAAATCATATTATAGTGTTTCAAATACCATCTCTTTGGAGAATAGATGTTTTAAATAAAAAAAAGAACGGATATTGGTTATCACCAAGCACTGGTCTTATACATAGTGATGAAGTAATAGATTTTTTTGACAAGTATTATGATAAAAATTTTTATCAATACAAATTTGTATATGAGTTATATTTTATACAAGAGTATTTAAAATCATTAGGTGCAAAAGTATTTTTTATTGATATTTTTTGTCCAAGTTTAAACGACGGAATACCTACGGATAAAGACCATTCAAAAATAATATTTGATACATCAAATTTAAAACCTAATTGGGAGTCAGATATTACACAGGTTATTGATTATGAAGTATTAATTGAAAATTTAAATATATTAAAACTTGGCCCACTAAAATTAAATCGATTATCAGATGAGAATTTATTAGATGATAATCATTTTTCAGAGTCAGGTAATAAAGAGTTGGCACACGCAATTTACAACCAAATAAAAGATGAGTAAAAAACAATTTTTACAACACAGACAAAACCAAGAACAAGAGTTTTTTGATAAAGTAGATTTATCTAATCCACTAAATTCAATTTTAACAATAGAGTTCAACACAACAGAACTTTGCAATAGAACTTGTGTATTTTGTCCAAGACACGATTCAAAGGTTTATCCAAATAGAAATTTAAATATGAGTGTTGAGGACGCTGAAAGTATTGCGATAAATTTATCTAATCACGATTACAAAGGTAAAATATCTTATAGTGGTTATAGTGAGAATTTTTTAAATAAAAAATTTATAGACATAATTTCAGTTATGAGAAAACATTTACCAGATAACTTATTTGAATGTAATACCAACGGAGATTTTTTAAAAAAGGAAACTATTGGAGATTTTTTTGACAACGGTTTAGATTTACTGTATATTAATTTATATGACGGAATAGAACAAATAAAAGAGTTTGATAAAATAATGTCAAACATAGATAAAACAAAATACCAATATAGAGCACATTACTCTCAAGATGATTATGGAATGTTTTTAAATAATCGTGGTGGTAATATTGATTGGTTAGGATTTGACGAAAGTGATGTCGAATCTTTAAAAGGAAAACCTTGTTATTATCCATTTTATAAATTATTTGTAGATTGGAACGGAGATGTTTTGTTTTGTGCTAACGACTGGGGAAAAGAAATCATTATTGGTAATTTGGTAAAAGACAAATTATATGATGTTTGGTTTAGTGATAAAATGTATGAAATTAGAAATAAATTAAAACAAGGAATAAGAGATTTCAGTCCTTGTAAAAATTGCTCAGTAAATGGACAATTGTTTGGGGAAAAAAGTTTTAACATTATAAATGAGTATTATGAAAATAGGAATAACAAATAGCAACAGAGGATTAGGTAAAGAACTATCTACAAGATTTGATAATGTCGTAGAGGGATTTTCAGAAGATTGTGATGTTTTTATTAATAATCGACACAATAGTTTTAAACAAACAGAACTATTAATGGAAGTTTTTGATAAATGGAAACATACTGAAAAGACTATTGTGAATATCGGTAGTAGAAGTAAGTATCCAAATATATCAAAAGGGTTTTTATATTCTGCTTCTAAGTCGGCACTAAATCATTTGTCAAATAATTTAAGATTAAATACAGATAAAACTTGTAGAATTATAGATATAAATTGTGGTTTATTGGAATCGGATTTACCAAGTCTTTCATATAAAGAAATTGTAGACATAGTAGTTTGGTGTATCAATCAACCAAAACATATTGAGATTGGAGAAATATCCGTATGGGAAAAAACACCTTACAAAAAAATATCGGAGATGAAAGATGAAATCACACTTACATAAAGTAAACAGAATATTTGACTACACGGATAAATCTGAATATGATTTTATTTTAAATCAATCAGAACGCTCACAACCAATTCCACACTCATATTATACAAAATTTCTAAGAAGTTTAACTCACGAGGATTTTGCATATTATCCCAATACAAAAAACTTCAAAGAAAAAATATGTAATTTTTATAATGTAAAACCAGAAAATTTATTTTTAAGTGATGGCTCGGATATCGGTATCAAGTCAATCTTTGAAACCTTCACAACTTGTGGCAATATCGTGACTTCCGAGCCGTCCTTTCCTATGTATGGAGTTTATGCTTCTTTATATGATTGTCCATATAGAGGAATACACTACAACAAAGACACAAGACAATTATCAGTAGAACATATGTTAAAGTTCGTTGATGATGAAACTGATTTGATTATATTGGCAAACCCAAATAGTCCAATCGGAGATTACAAAACCATAGACGAAATCAAACCATTATTAAATACTGGAATTCCGGTATTGATTGATGAGGCATATATTGAGTTTTTAGATACAGAAGATTTATACTATGATAGTTTTATCAAATATATTGACGAATATCCAAACCTAATTGTAACAAGAACTTTTTCCAAAGCATTTGGTGCGGCAGGTTGTAGAGTCGGTATGACTTTTTCTAATCCACATTATATAGAAAACATTTCCAAGTTTAGACAAATGTATGAGATATCAGGTGTATCTATGAAGTATTGTGAGTTCTTAATAGATAACTTTCATTTAGTTGATATCTATACACAAGAAGTTATTGAAGAACGAAAAAAAGTCTTGACATTGATGAAAAACTTTAGTATATTAGATAGTGAGGCAAATTGGATACATTTCAATACTCACGATGATAATCTCAAAACAAAACAAATTCTTGATAAACACAAAGTATTAGTAAAGTATTGCAAAGTGCATCCATACGGAGAACGAGATAATTGGTGTCGTATGACTATCCAACCAGGACTTTCAGAACAACAATTTTTTAAGGAGTTATTAAATGAAAATAATAACTGAACTATGTCAAAACCATAATGGAGATATCAACATCGTAAAAGATATGGTGGAACACTCTAAACTTAGTGGTGCCGACATTTGTAAAATACAATCCATTAAAGCAGATTCACTAACCAATAGAAGTGAATATGAATCATTTAGAACTTACCAATCTGAATACGATAGATTTAAAGAATTGGAATTAAGTTATGATGATGAAAAAAAGTTTATTGAGTTTTGCGGACAAGATATAATACCAATGACCACAATCTTTTCTATCAATGATTATGATTATTATAATTCATTAGGATACAATTATCTAAAACTTAGTGGATATTCTATGGAAGCATTTGACTATGGATTAAAATTAGATAAATTTAATTTTAAACATTTGGTATTTTCTACATCAAGTTTAACTTTAGACGAAATCAAACAATGTATTGATAATCTACAAGGACTTGATTTCACAATATTGCATTGTGTTTGTTTGTATCCAACACCATTTGAAAAAGTAAATTTATCATCATTAGAACTTTTAAAAACTTTACACGATAATATTGGACTTAGTGACCACTCAAATAATTTACTAATTAGTAAACAAGCAATACTACAAGGTATTGATATGTTGGAAAAACACTTTACTATATTGAACAAAGAAAAAACAAGAGATGGGCAAGTTTCAATTAATCCACAAGAATTACGAGAATTAAATCAATTTAGGGAATATTCTCGAGAACAACAATTCAGAATATTAAATTTATTTAATGATAAACAAAAATTCAATCATACTTATTACAGAGGGAGATTCAAATGATTAGAAAAATAATAAACTGGTTTAAATCTTTAAATCAAGATAGAAAATTAAAGAAAAAACTTAAAGAACTTCGTAAACGAGACCCGTTCATATATAAATAAAACTTCTAAACTTTATATTTATAGTTGTATACAAATATAAATTTTTAGGACTAAAATGATTAAATTATCAGAATTACTACACGAAGGATACAGAGACCCAGGTATTTTTAAAGCAGTATTCTTAGCAGGTGGGCCTGGTTCAGGTAAAACCTATATTGCTAAGGGATTGTTCGGAATACCAGAAAAGGTAAATGTATCTCAAAGTGGTTTAAAAATGGTTAATTCAGACAAAGAACTCAAATTTCTTCTAAACAAATACGGATTCGGAACAAACTTAGACGCATTACCAGATGAAGTGTTTTCAAATCTAACCAATCCATCAGACCCAAAGTATAGTGGGTTAAGAACTTTCGCAAAAGATTTAACAGCAGAAAGAAGAAGATTATACCAAAACGGAAGACTCGGTATGATTATTGACGGAACCGGTGATGATTATCAAAAAATTGCAAGAGAAAAGGCAGAATTAGAAGAAATCGGATACGATTGTTATATGATATTTGTCAACACTACTTTAGAAGTAGCACTAAAAAGAAACGAAGAACGAGATAGAGTTTTACCAGAAAAAATCGTATCAGATTCTCACAAAGAAGTAAATAGAAATATTGGTGCATTTCAAGGATTATTTGGTTCTGGTAATTTTATGATTGTTGATAATAATCAATACCAATCAGAAGATGAAGCAAAGAAAAGATTTAAGATGTTGGTTAAACAAGGATTGAGTAAATTTATAAAAGCACCAATCACAAGTAAAAAAGCTCAGTCTTGGATTAGAAAACAAAAAATATTAGATAAATCAAAAGGAAGGACAAAATAATGTTAATATCATTTGACGAAATTATAGAAATAACTTTACACCACGAAGGTGGTTATGTTCACGACCCAAATGACTTGGGTGGAGAAACAAATTACGGAATAGCAAAAAGATTTTATCCAGATGTAGATATCAAAAATCTTACAGAAGACGAAGCAAAAGAAATTTATAAAAGAGATTACTGGGTTCGTAATCGAGTAGAAGAACTACCAGAAAACCTTAGACATATCTTTTTTGATATGTGTGTAAATCAAGGTAGAGGAACCGCAGTAAAGATTTTACAACGAGCATGTAATGCCAAAGGTGCAAACTTAGCGATTGATGGAGGTATGGGGCCAGGAACTATGGACGCAATCAAAACTTATAAACCTTCCAATGATAGAGTTCGTTGTTATAGATTAAAACATTATTATGATTTAGTAAATTCAAAACCAGAACAAGAAAGATTTTTGTTCGGGTGGTATAAACGAGCAATATCAGTATAGGAGAAAATAAATGTCAACACCAACACAAGGTAGTTTTGTAAATAGAACAAAAGCAATAGATAGACCTAATTCATTTACAGCAGCATATGAAGTAGCAGCATTAACAACTTATGAACCAACAGGTTCATTTAGAAATACAGCATTCTTGATTGAATCAGGAACTAATTATACTGCTTCATTATTAGAAGGTGGAGACTTGACAGCCGGATTAGTAACAGGCCAAGTTTACCACATAGCATTAAAGAAAGTTGTTAATGGTGCAGGAACAGTAATTAAATTATTAAAATAATGAAAGAACAAATATCACAAATCATTAGAGAAGTAATCACAGAATTAATCGACGATAGTCGTTGTATTCATTGTGGTTCAATCACTAATGAAGACTTGAGAAAGTGGTTCGGTAAAGGTGGAGCAGGTGGAACTACTGGTGGTGGTTGGGACAGATATGGTTCTGACGGACAAAAGTTAGGTAAGTGTGGAGACGGAAAAGAAGGTGGTGCTTATGCCGCTTGTTTAAGTGCCGAGAAAGCTCGTAAACTTGGCCCAGACGGAAGAGCAGCATTTGTTCGTCGTAAAAGACGAGACCAAAAGAAAGCTGGTGATACCAAAAAAGGAAAACAAAGAAGTAAAGGTAAAGCACCAGTAATGAGTAAAACAGGTGCATAATGTTAAATAAACCGAATTACATTAGAAATGTAGCACCAGTTCCGGCAAACCAAAAAGACGGAGAACACCAATACTATAATCCAGAAGTGGAAGAAGGTTGGTCAGAAAAATATAAAAAAAGTATTGATTGCAGCAATCCAAAAGGATTTAGTCAAAAAGCACATTGTGCAGGACGAAAAAAGAGGGAGACAATAATGAACTTAAAATCATTAGTAAAAGAAACCATTAAAGAAGTAATGACAGAAAGAAAATTAAATATGTTTTTCGAAGAAAACAAACCAACAAACCCATCAAAGTGGTCTTATTATAAATCACAGGCAAAGAAAAAGTTTGATGTATATCCAAGTGCTTATGCAAATGCTTGGGCATCAAAACAATATAAAGCAGCCGGTGGTAGTTGGAAAAAAGGATAGAACTATGAAAGAAGCAAGAGGTTCTTGTTGGGTAGGATATCAACAAGTCGGTATGAAAGACAAAAATGGAAAGAAAGTTCCTAATTGTGTAAAAGAAACCACAGAATTATTTTATGAAGAAAACGGAAAAGGTTATGGATACACTTTTGAGTATTTAAGACTACCAGAAGACATCAATGAAGCAGAATATCAAGGTCGTAAAGTTAAACTTGGTAAAATTATGCAAGGTGATGCTAAAAAGTTCAAAGTTTATGTAAAAAATCCAAAAGGAAATGTAGTCAAGGTAAACTTTGGACAAGGTGGAGATGCTAAAGGTGGAACAATGAGAATTAGAAAATCTAATCCAGAAGCAAGGAAATCTTTTAGAGCAAGACACAATTGTGATAATCCAGGCCCACGTCACAAAGCAAGATATTGGGCGTGTAGAACTTGGTAGGAGTAATATGAAATCTAAACTAACAGAATGGTTAGTTAAACCTTTGTTAAATGAATCACCAGACTTAGATATTAAAGTTGGTGATGATATTTTAATGGGTAGGTTTAAAAACAAACGAGTAAAAGTTAAGTCAATTGAATTTAATGAAAAAGGAGATTTACTTATCAATGGTCGTCCAGCATTAAAATTTAGAAAAGTCAAAAACGACAAAACATTATTACCGACAAAAACCACAAACAAATCATCAACAGAACCAGATTCAGATAGAAAAGGTGTTGATGATGAATATCCACATTACAAAACAGAAAGTTTCTTTGGATTAGGAGCAGGAGACATTCCTTCACCAAGTCGTAAAGCAGTCAAGAAAAATAAAACTGATAAAATGTCCGGATATAAAAAAATTGATGAAAGAGCAAAACAAGCAGTAGTTCGTGGAAAACTACACAAAAACATTACAGGATTTAATCTTACTTACAAAGGTAAAAAATATAAAGAAATAGATTTTGAAGCGAGAAAAATAGATAATAAAACAGAACTCGTTACTTTAAGAATATTAAATCCAAAAAAATTATTTGGACAAGATTTAAAAGTTAAATTTAGAACTATTTCTCGTGGCCCATTTATGAAAACCGATACAAGTAAAAAAGTAAACGAACAAAAAGAAATTAAAAAAGTAATCGCAATATATCCAGGTCGTTTTCAACCTTTTGGCCCACACCACAAAAAAGTATTTGACGCACTGCAAAGTAAGTTCGGAGAAGTATATATCACAACATCAGATATAAAACAACCACCAAGACACCCAATGAACTTTAATGAAAAAGTTCGTCATATGGTTAAAATGGGTGTTCCAAAAAATCGTATCGTTAAAGAAAAAGTTCCTTATGTAGCAAACAACTTATTGAAGAAATTTGATAAAGATACCACAGCAGTGGTTTATGTGTTCGGAGCAAAAGACGCCGGTAGATTAAAAGGTGGAACCAAGAAATCAGGTGGTAAAACTTATTATCAGGATTTAAAGTCAAACGCAAATAACTTAAAGGGATTTGAAGAACACGGGTACATTTACACAGCACCAACCGTAAAAGTTAGTGGTATATCAAGTGGAACAGAAATTCGTAATCTATTAGGTAGTCCAAAGTTTGAAGACGAAAAACGACAAAAGATATTCAAAAAAACATTTGGTTATTTTGACCAAGGTGTTTACAATATGATGACTAACAAATTTAAAAAATTGTTTGAATTTTATCAACGACCAAGAGTAAAACAATTGATGAAAGAAGCAAGTGGTTTTGGAAATCATTTTAATGCAGCAATAATGTCAGATGAAGGTATGTATGATTTCTTTGGTTCATTAGATGATTATTATAGAATTACACCCCAACACGCAGATATTTTAGGTTGGGAATTAATTGACTTTCCAGTAAGAGATTCAGAAGATATGATGTTTACAATTATGGCAGACGAGTATGAAAAAGATAGACCAAAAACAGTAACTTATGGTAAAACAATTAATCAAGACAGAAAAAATACTGAAAGTGTAAAAAATCCTTTTCCAAGATATAAAGAGAGAATGAGAAAAACCTTATCAGGTCTTGGTTGGGAAATCGTTAAGTTTTTTGGAGAAAAGAAATTTCAAAATTGGAAAGGTTGGTCTGACTCCCCAACACTTGATAAAAAAGATGTATTCAAGGGTGTTGACCATATTAAGAAAGTTCAAGAGAGTTTTCAACAAGATGTTGATTTATTGATAGAAGGTGGAGCATACGGACATATGAATCATCCATTTGATGATAATAATTTGACGTTTTCAGATTTAAAGAACATAATTATTATAGGGTTAGAAGGAAACCTTAATCGTGAAGATAGAGTTTCTGAAAAACTTGACGGACAAAACCTAATGGTAAGTTGGGTGGACGGAAAGTTAAAAGCAGCCCGAAACAAAGGTCATCTGAAAAATGGTGGTAAAACTGCACCAACAACAGCAGGTATAGCAAGTATGTTTGCCGGTAGAGGAAATATTAAAAAAGCATTTGTTGGAGCGATGAGAGATTTAGAAAAAGCAATTGGTAGTTTATCCAATGCACAAAAAACAAAAATATTTGGTAATGGAACCAAATGGATGAATTTAGAGGTTATATATCCACAAACAAGTAATATAATAGACTATGATGTTGCAGAAATTGTATTTCACGGAACTACCGAATATGATAAAAGTGGTAGACAAAAAGGATACTCAAAAGAATCTGCTCGTATGTTACAAGGTATGATACAACAAATAAATCAAAATATACAAAAAACATTTAAGATTAGTAAACCTAACTTTTTAAAAATGAGTAAAGTTCAAGACTTTGGTAAAAAGAAATCTACATTTTTAAACAAGTTAAACAAATTACAATCGGAATATGCATTAACCGATACTGATACACTCGGTATGTATCATATTAGTTTTTGGCAAGAATACATTTATAATGCAGCAAAACAATTTAATGTAGATATTACAGATAGTCAATTAGTTAATTTGACTAATCGTTGGGCATTTTTTGACAAATCATATAAAATTTCTGATATAAAAAGTGATTTCAAAGATAATCCAAAATTTATAGATTGGATAATCAATACTGATAAACTTAACCATAATAAAATGTGGAAAGACAATATCAAACCATTTGAAATTTTATTCTTTCAAGTAGGTGCAGAGATATTAAAGAATATGTCAGGATTTTTAGCAGTATCACCGGACAAAGCAGTTCAAAAAATTAAACAAGATGTAGATAGTGCATTAAAAGATTTACAAAAACCAGATAATGTAGAAAAATTATATAAATTAAAATTACAAATAGAAAAATTAGAAGCTATCGGTGGAGCGAGTTCAATTGTTCCGAGTGAGGGTTTGGTGTTTAAATACAAAGGTAATATTTATAAGTTTACCGGGGCGTTTGCTCCGATTAACCAAATACTCGGTAGTTTAAAATTTTAGGAGAAGAAAATGGCAGGTTATTCAAAAGAATCAGCAAGACAAAATAAAGCATTATCAGATTTGATGTCTGGTAAAACCTATGAAAAAGATTACACACAAGTAGGATACGAAGGTAAGAAAGAAAACCTTGGTGGTAAAACCAGAAAATCAGAATTAACAGAT
>Ga0208899_1000239_pt1 | contig 37451 bp, 50 predicted proteins | sample VirMetDEL_Nov_24_FD_184518 | JGI IMG/M metagenome (GOLD analysis project Ga0208899, IMG submission 184518) | Aqueous microbial communities from the Delaware River and Bay under freshwater to marine salinity gradient to study organic matter... | ecosystem: Environmental > Aquatic > Marine >... | reverse complement strand
GTGTGCTACAATGATCGTGTATCGGATGCATGGCAACTGTGGGATCCGTGGATGCGAGAGTGGAACGGATCCCAACGCCATCCGCATGTCAGCCATGCACACTTAACAGTGTACTTTTTGACCCGCAACAGATAAAATAGTAGAAAACAAGGAAACCCACACACAATGATACCATACACAGATCAAGAAAATGAATACCTGAGCTCAGGCTCATATCGCAAATCCAACACCAACAAGCACAGACGGGTCAAGCGGGAGCCAGACCTACGCAAACACGACTGGGCCATCCGGACCACCATCGAGGTGGACGGTCGCACGTACATAGTGCCCGTGCAGGTCTAACATGAGTCGACGTCGTTATAACACCATAGAACGGTTGGCGCTGGACACTTGGGTTTTCCTGGGTTTTTTCTGCGCCACGTTCATCATCGCACACATCTAGGAATAGAGACCCACGAACTCCGGGAAGTAGTCCGTGATGCTGACGCCCCTCAGCCGGTCCTGCCTCAGCACCCGCTCCAGCACCCTACCGCTGTTGCCGTCGTTGGGTCGTAGGTCATCGATGGGGTATATGCGCCTCAGTGCCTGCAGGTTGCGCTCATCACGTCGCAGGAACTCCAGGTGTGCGCCACTGATGTTGTCCAGTGAGAACAACCCATGGGCCATGTGCGTGTTGATCTCCGTGTGGTGTCCGTGTGCCATGGTGGGGAATTCACGTTGCCTCCATTCCTCCAGATCCGCCAGCCTGTGTGCGTTCAGCAGTCCCACGGTGCGTTCAATCCTGAGCATCACGTTGGGTGCCATGTTGTCCCTGAACCACCGCATGTTCTCCGTCACCGCCTGCCAGTCGCCCGGGAATCGCTGGTAGTTGAACGCCTGCCCTGTGTCGTCCAGGCTGAAGTACACGAAGACCTGTCGGCATCCGCGCCACAGGTCCATGGTCTCTTGGTCCACTCGGCACGAGCCGTTGGTGTTGTACCACAGCGTGAGGTCCGCTAGGTCCACGCCCTTTGCCCGCACCTGGGCCACCAGTTGTCGGTGTCTCTCCGTCAGCAGGGGCTCCCCACCCAGTATCTTGATGGTGTGCAGTCGGGACAGGTCCAGGTTGGCCAGCAGGTCCCGTATGTCCTCCTCGGAGCACAGCGCGGAGGGGGAGCCCCTGTCCGCTTTGTCGGCGTACCTCTTCCACAGCGAGCTCGCCCCCGGTCCACAGATCATGCAGGCGTAGTTGCAGGTGTAGTGTATCTGCACTTCCAGCTCCCGTGGCCCCGTCACACGCACGGGGGCTTTGTCCCCCCACTTGATCAGCGACCCCAACCTGGGACTCTGTTTGCCCACCGCTTCGTCGTTTATGCAGGTTCCACACGTGCTTCCTTCCAACGGTTGGTCCGCTAGGTTGTCGCGTCGCAGTGCTGGCCACAGTTTGCGGTACCATTCCCTGTCCGATGTGTCTATCTCGGTGTTGACGGTGGGAGTGAAACAGCAGGGTTGCACCCGCCAGCCAGTGCCGGACCAATCCACGGTCAAGGAGGAATGTATGTAATGACAAAGATTTTTATAAGTTTTTCTCGGCATACGACTACGCAAAAACCTATTTATAGACCATATCCGTACCCAACACGTGCTATTGGCACCCATGTCCGGCCGCGGATTGCCGCCGCGCGGGTAACACAATTTGTTGGTGTAAAGGAAAAAAACGCACATTATCACGCCAACAGGCGTTGTAGATATAAATACCTGCGTAGCCCAGACATGCAAGGAGAGCAACAAAAATGAAAAAACAAAAAATCAAATGGCTTTTGTTTCACGAGCCCGCTGAATTATTCATTAGGACAGCAGAACACTTTGAAAAAGAAATAAACAGATTGACCGGTGACAAATATGAGATAGAGATCCTCAAACTCGAGGACTACAACGAGAAGTACAACAACGGCCAGCCCTGCGACCCTCTCCAAGAACTGAAAAGCAACAGGGTACAGATGAGCCAACTGTATGCAAACTCGCTCGCATACGTTGATGCTACAGATTTTTTCGCACTAGGACTGCCATTCCTGTTCAGGGATCACGACCATTGTGCCAAAGTGCTCGAGGGCGAAATTGGTCAAGAATTAATGGATCACCTACATGATAAATTGCGTGTTAAGGGATTAAGTTTTACGTACTCGGGAGGCTACAAATGCATGGCATCAGATCGCACCATCAACACCGTGGACGATTTCAAGAACCTTACAGCCAATGCTCGGCCATCACCGGTGTTCACGGAAATGTGGAAGGCCCTTGGTGCGAGGATGATAGATTCTGGTGATACTAACACCGAGTCCAACATCACACAGACTACTCTGCCAAGATATCACGTTGAAACCACCAAGTCACAGAAACACGTAACCAACACTCAGCACTCGATGTATCTTACAACAATTCTCATGAATGACGACATGTGGAACGATTTGAGCGTGAGCGGACAGATGCACTTCAAGGAAGCCGCCAAGATATGTGCGAGAGCAGAGAGAGCCAAGAGTGTCCAAGATGCTGAAGACATCAAGAATGATGTGAGCAAACAGCAAGAACGTGGCATTGACTCGATCAAAAATCTTTCACCAGAAGAAACAAAAAAGCTTCGTGATAAACTAGATCAAGTTACCAATAAATTTGCTAAATTTTTTAGTAACAACCTAGTAGACAGGATCAGAAAAGCCTAGTAATATTGAAGTCATGCAAGACTTCGATCTTACAGATGCCCTATCAAAAAAATATAAATTTGATTCCGTGATAGCAACGGGCACGGTTCTAGTTTCCCATGCGCCCGATCCGTTGGTTGATCTTCCATATTATCGCTACCTAAATGGATTAGGATGTCGTGTGGTACTGATCAACAGCAAAGACAATTTTTTACTACACTTGATGATAGAAACGTTTGGTCTTGAGATGGATACCTATATCGACACTTCGCAGGGATTGATATCACAGCTCAAAGAACAATGGGACATTTCGGTAGAAGTCAACGAGCTGGCCAGTTTTTTCCGCTTCCAGATTTTATACCACGAAGGCAAGTTGGTCAACACATGGCGACAGCCGTCGAGTGACCAGTGGAATCACTTTTTGCGCGATCGAAAATCCTTCAAAGCATTTTATAAAAAGTTTGGTTCTAATGGCATATTATGGTTACGAGATCAAAAAAAAGATAACAATCTGTTATGGACAGGCACCACGTCGTGCTTGGTCAGGAAAAATTTTGAGTTTGACCTTTTTTTAAAATATTACAAATTAATGCCTAATCCCGAATTAGAAAAACAAATTTTTGAGATATCTGATAAAAAACCTGGTTGACACATACAGGGTCATAGTGTAAACTTTACATATGCCACTTACACCAATAGTGATAGAACAGACATCCAAGGGCGAAAGAAGCTACGACATTTTCAGTAGGTTGCTCAGGGACAGGATAATCATGTTGGAAGGCCCGATAGGTGAGAACACAGCTTCAGTGCTGTGTGCCCAACTGTTGTTCTTGGAATCACAAGATGCCCAGAAGGATATCACACTGTATATCAATTCTCCGGGCGGGCTGGTAACGGCAGGCATGGCGATCTATGACACCATGCAGTATGTCAAGTCGGACATACAGACCATAGTGGTGGGCCAGGCATGTAGTATGGGCTCGCTCCTTGCGTCAGCGGGCACAAAAGGAAAGAGGCTGATGTTGCCCCACGCGAGACACATGATCCATCAACCACTGGGTGGAGCAAGTGGTCAGGCCACAGACGTTGAAATACGTGCGAACGAACTGCTACGTTGGAAGAAGGAACTCACAGAAATTTATCATCAGACCACGGGACAGCCCTTAGAGAAGCTGAAGGCGGACATGGAACGTGACAAGTTCATGACGCCAGAAGAGGCAGTCGAGTACGGCTTGGCGGACAAAATAATCAGGTCCAGATCCGATGATGACCAAAACGATCAATAGCAAATCACAACACGTCCAATGAACTATCTTCACACGATGATACGTATCACCAACATAGAAGAATCGCTGAGATTTTTCTGCGAAGGGCTCGGTCTCGAAGAAGTGCGTAGAAAAGACTATGAAAAAGGAAGGTTCACTCTGATATTTCTCAAGGCCCCAAAAGACGCCTACGTACAGCTCGAACTGACCTACAACTGGGACGGTGACGACCTTGGATCGGCATCCAGGAACTTTGGACACATAGCATACCGAGTCGATGATTTGTACGCTTCGTGCCAGAGGCTTATTGACATGGGCTATACCATAAACCGACCACCGCGTGATGGTCATGTTGCTTTCGTCAGATCCCCTGACAACATATCTATCGAACTAAGACCATCGGGTGGCGATCAAGATCCGGCAGAGCCATGGGTCAGCATGCCCAACGTAGGGTCTTGGTGATCTCCCAGAACCACGATCATACCACCATACACCCAGCACCCAATAACTACTTGCGAATAATAACTATTCGCAACTAGGAGAAACAACATGAGTTTTTTATTACACGAAATGATGGAACTGGGACTGCTGATCAGTGCCATAGCAGTGACATGGGCAGTGCCGAGACCGGAATGGGTTTCAAAACTGTACACCAGGATCGCTAGGTTCTTTGGGTCTCAAAAGACCTTCAACTAATAGCACACTATTTCTTGCGCCTTCCAGGAGTAAGTACTTTTATGTACACTCTTGAGAAGCGCAAGATGATCTACATAATGACCCGCAAGCCGGTGTGGTACCACACGCACTGTGTTACGCCATGGCGGGGCACCCCCATTTACTACGATCCCAATTGGGTCATCGGCGACTGTGAACTGTGTCGCATGGACATAGAGGGACAGGACTGGTGGAACGGCAGTTCCTACCGAAACTCACAGAAGAGATTATTCGACAACATAGAACTAAACAAAAAGTATTGGTACTGATTATTTTTCGTATCTTGTGCGAGGCACGGGTCTCTTGCTGAACTTCTTAACTTTGATGTATTTTTTAGTACCTATCTTGTAGACGACGGGTGACACGTCATACTGTTCCATTGTGAATTGCTCATATCGTTTGTACAACCTCTTGATCCATCCAAGCATTGGTCACCCTCCGTCATTGTGATTACTTCTTCCAGAACATCAGTTTCTTGCTGATCTCCGCTAGGTCTTCGAACTTCTCGTTCACGTACCATCCGGCCACGAAACCGATTAAAAATCCAATTGTTAAAAACATAGTGTCTCCTCGTTATTGGTGACTGTATTTATTTTAGATCACCACGGTCTAGATGTATAACTATTAACATGAAAACAACTATTGTGATAGCATTATCTCTTTTACTGACAGGTTGTGCGATACCTTCTAATCCAAAACTGTCATTCGGTAAGAAATGTCATGTTGTAGACGACAACATCACGTACTCATACGTCTGGCTCTTTGACAAGAAAGAAGGACTCGAGGCCACTGAGGCCCAGTGTGTGCATCTGCCTAAAAAAGATTAATTGAAAAGTTTTATTCGGAATTAGATTTCTCTATTTCCTTGTCGAGATTATCAAAATCTTCATTGACTTCTTTTATGTATTCTTCCTGTGTCTGGTGAGGTTTCTTCTCATCTTTGATTCGCTGACACTCCTCGTTCCACGGAGCGAACACACAACCTATGGCCTTGCCTGCCTTGCTCATGTTGGCCAACGATTCAATTATGCCATCCTGTTTAGTGTTCACTTTAGGTTTGGCACATCCTGTTAGCATCGTGGCCGCGAAGAAGATTGCCACTGCTATGGCCAGTGCTTTTGCTGTGTGTTGGTCGTGTGTGTAGTGCATTCAGGCTTATTTACTACAGAACGTGATTTACAGATGAGGATTGGTTGTGACTACTGGAACTTGTCTTTGTCTGCGACTTTGCCAGCGTTCGAACCATTCTTGATCACGTAGTTCTGTGTGCCATTGGCGCCCACTTCAACTTCCTTACGCAAGTTCCTCCAGAGCAATCTCTCCTTCGATTCTCGCACGAATTTGTTGATGTGTGATGTTATGCTTCTAATGTCTCTCATAGTTTTATTATACAGCTTATTTATGCGTTGTCAACAGGGCAGATATGCTAATATTACATACCATAAATGCCTATCTAAAAGCCGCACACACAGTTTATCCTAGATTGCCTTTACCATGCGTGTACGTGCTTCTGTGTGCGTTTAACAGGTAGACTAGACGGGGTTTATAGTGTAATATTTTAACTGTGGCGCCGCTTTAGCTCAGCCGGTAGAGCAACTGATTTGTAATCAGTAGGTCCGCGGTTCGAATCCGTGAAGCGGCACCATATAAACCAATTATGCCAGAATTACCATACACACCAAAAAAGTCAATGGTCTCGCATGTGATTGGTCAGTTTGGGGGATTGGTGAAACGGGATCACGCATCCATGGCATGGATGAGTCAAGGGTTCGATTCCCTTATCCTCCACCAGTGGAGAGATGGCAGAGTGGTTGAATGCACCGGTCTTGAAAACCGGCAAAGGGGCAACTCTTTCCTGAGTTCGAATCTCAGTCTCTCCGCCAACATTGGGGGTGTAGCTCAGTTGGTTAGAGCGTCCGCCTGTCACGCGGAAGGTCGAGGGTTCGAGTCCCTTCACTCCCGCCACCCAAGGTCCCTTCGTCTATCGGTTAGGACACGTGGTTTTCATCCTCGAAAGAGGGGTTCGATTCCCCTAGGGACCGCCAACAAAATGTGCCCGTAGTTCAGTTGGATAGAATACGAGTTTCCTAAACTTGGGGTCGCAGGTTCGAATCCTGCCGGGCACGCCAAAAGGACCTGTAGCTCAGTTGGATCAGAGCGTTGGTTTGCGGAACCAGAGGTCACAGGTTCGAATCCTGTCAGGTCCACCAATGCCGCAATAATTACTTGTGTGAAACGATTCTATAGCATAAGACTCAAACACTACCAGGAGTTCATACCCACGACCGTGGCACAACAGATGCTTAAGGAGGAATCTCCGATGATACGATACCTAGACGACAACCAGGCGCTGGAGTTCCGATTCATCAAGTCACGCAACAGGTTAGATCTGTACGCGGACGAGAAATATTTGATGTTGGCCAAGATGAAGTACAAGGACGTGTTCGAGAACCGTGCCAGGATGGGATTCATGGAACTGTACATCAGTAGGTTGATCAAGAAGAAACTGTCACTAGCGAAAGGCAATTCGTAATGAAGTTTGGATATTTCAGCGACGAGTCCTTACCAGAATCAACTCATGGCTATAGGTGTCCGTCTTGGAATCCCATGCCCGATGGGAAAAAGAATGTTGTGGTGCTTGGATGTTCACACACCTGGGGTGTTGGTCTCGAGGACGACGAGCATTGGGTACACTTCCTGTCACAGCACAACACCGAACGATTGAGATACTGGAATCTAGGACAGCCCGGTGCCAGTGCCGACAAGGTGGTCCGCATACTGCACGGGTGTCAAAAAATAATTGATCCACGTATCATAATTGTGTGTTGGCCTTTCTGGGGACGCAGGGAGAGATTAGGATCCTACGCACAGAGTCTGACGAGTAACGAAGAATCACTCAAGACAGAGACCGATGACACCGACAAGAACAACTTTCTCAAAAATGTTTTCTTCGTAGAGAAGTATGCCGAACAACACCAATGCAAGACTTTCCATTGCTTCGCACAAGACAATTATTCTGAACACATCGAAGGGGTAAATGTTTTAGAAGACTACACTATTAAGAATTGCTGGCCATACTGGGACAAGTTCGAACAGAGACAGCAATTCAACACCCCAAGTCTTGCCGCTGACGGAAAGCACTACGGCGTTGACCACCACAAACGCTTTGCTACACTGTTTTTAGAAAAATTCAGTTCAAAGTTAAGATAAAGTCCAAGTCCGTACGATTGGGTTTTCTTTAGCCTTGGCTAGTTCATTCTGGAATTCCGGATCATTCATGAAGGTTTGTCGGGCATGATCCATGTTTGTGTTCCAGTCCTCGATTTTGTTCAGGAACAATTTGTCTACGTGGTATCTGTTGGCCAACTCCGCCATCGAGCACATTTCGTGCCAGTTGTCCTGCTGAACAACCATGTGCAGTTGGAACTCGAATCCGTGTTTCGCCTTCAAAAGTTTTGCGTGTTGCAGGGCATCCAATATTTTGTTCCATTTTCCACCAACTCTCAATTTTTCATAGGTCTCTGCCGAGGCGCCGTCCATGCTGATCCCAAATCTTGTTAGTTTTGACATTATGTGAGGAACTTTCTCATGGAAGTCGGGCAACATCAGACCGTTGGTCAGTAGGGAATAATATATGTTGTCTTTGCTAGGGGTCTGTGTCATGAAGTGCCTGTACACATGTGAAGCGAATGGATCTCCGTCTGATCCTATATGCACAGTGATCCTTTTCCTGTGCGCCTGTAACCATTCGTTGATACGGTCTGCCAATTGTATGCCCAGGCGGTACCTGTTACCAGCTTTATGGAAGATCATGTGGTTCCTGCAACTGGGACAACGCAGATTACAACTGTCGTCTATGGCTAGCCTCAGGTGCTGTATGCCATCGGGCTTGTGTGTGGGCCACAGGTTCCTTTTGATGTAACTGCATTGCTTTTGGTTGCAGTAACGATAGGTGTTGTCCGTGATACTGTCCTGCAGGTGCCTGTGCATGGCGGACCCGATGATCTCTGACAGTGGCTGTACCTGCAGGTTGCCTATGCTCTGTGGCAACCACGCGGTGCATTCACAGGCGTAGCACGATCCCTGCTTGTCTATGAGTATGGTGTCCCATGGCCGAGAACAGTTGCCCTTTATCCCCAGGTCCTTGCGGGTGTCTATGCCGTAGTGGTCAAACAGCCGTTGGTTTATCTTCATTTATCAGGATCCGTGATCATGTCCAGGGTGAGGGGTTTAGATTCGTCTGGTTTCTGCGTGGGCATCGGCTGTGCCTTGTGCCTGCGCTGTTCTCGTTGCTGTTGCTTCTGCATCTTCTTGGCACCGCGGGTGCTCTTGTAGTCGTAGTGTATGCCCATGATGTCACCTCCGTTCGTTGTAATTATTCGTCTGGGACCGCGTGTAAAAAGTTTACCAAATGCAACGATTAAGTGTTGCTATTTAGATAAATATGCCGTACAATCCAGAGCGATCGCCAGGCCAGTGATCGCATTTTAATCATATAGGAACACAAGGAGAAAAATCTATAATGAAAATGACAAAGAAGAAGACGGCTATAGGTGCGGCCATAATCATCGCACTGATAGTGATCGGTTTCCTGATGAAACCAAAGCCAGCCGAAGCGGCTGAAATGACGGTGTTTGGTGAACTGAACTACATGCTGTCAAACAACGAGGACGCCAATGGCGTTTCAACATCAAAGGCCGAGAACAACGGTTCATCCATCGGCGTGGAGTTTGCGCAACCCCTGTCAGAGGGCGTGGACGGATTCGCCACTCTTGAAGTGGACATCGACGCGGATGACTCGGGTTCCAACCCATTTGACTCCAAACTGGCCTTCGCCGGTGTGGACATGGGCACCGCCGGAATCATATCAGCGGGTAGACAGAACTCAGTGTTCAAGAGCGCAGTGACATCTAAAACAGATGTGTTCCCAGAATACGGAAACGCGGCCGCACAGAAACTGTTCAGCAGGGACTCACACACAGTGATCTACTCTAACACTTTTGGTGCAGTGACGTTGGACAACTTGGTCAAGGTTGATGGCACAACGGGCAAGTCGGGTGTTGACGTCTACGAAACGGCGGCCAGCATGGACATCAGCGACAGCCTGAACGTGGGTATTGCCTACAGCGACGACAAGGTAAACGAGATCCAGTACACAGGTGCTGGCCTATCATACAGCCTGTCGGACGCGACCACGATCGGTTACAACCACACAATCAAGGACGTGGAGTCTACCAACACTGAGACATCAGCGAATGACGTTGTAGTTTCACACGTGATAGACAACACCACATACTCGGTGGGCTACGGCAAGATCGAGGATGGAGCACAGTACAGCACGTTCGGTGCCGAAAAGAAGATCGGCGAGAACTTCAGCGTGTACGGTGCGATAGAGATGACTGACCCAGCGTCTGGCGTTGACACGCAGGATGCCGCGGCGGGAATCAAGTTCACATTCTAATCTGAACTACACTAAAGCCGGCGGATATCTGAGAAGGTCAAGGTCGGCTTTACGCTTTTTAACGCGTTCGCGTTATTTTCTTTTTACGCTATCTTTGGTAATTTACGCTAAAGCAGATTATTCTGTTTGATGTGTTCTACAATTAATTGCGCCCACTCGTGATGTCCTTGTTGATTTGGGTGTCCGTCGGTTGGTGATTTTGTGCATTTGTTCTTGACGCAAAATTCAAAATGACTCTGACAGTAATCATTATTTTTCAAGGTAATTTTTTCAGAGTTTCTAGTAAACCAATTAAACATTGTCTTCAGGGTTGAATCTATTTCAGATGAAGGTTCAAAATTGTAAAAATGATCTTGATCCACTGCTTGTTTGAGTACGCCAATGTCTCCTGTTTCTGGTAGGTTATTGCTTAACGCCCAATAGAACACGTATGGTATGGAGTTAAATTTGAAAAAGGTCTGCAGTTGGAGTATACTTGTGAGTGTTTTGATCGCGGCAGTGTGTTCAATATTAAGATCCTTGTCATCCAGAAAAAATTCCTGTTCCCAGGATCGCCAACTACCCCACTGGTAGGTAAAATCTGCCACAGCTCTTTTTATTCCTGGGGTTCCTTTACTTTTCATTTCCTCTGTGGACATCCTGTGGATGTAGTCCCATCGGTGTGCAGAACTCCAACCTATGCTGACAAAAGTGTCCTTCATGCGTTCTGGATTTTTCAAAAACCAAAGGAGCGTGGTGTTTGCGATCCTCTCGTTGCCCCTGCCACCTTTGGCCAACATTACAGTTTCAGAAAGACCGAGTAGGTCCCCTATTTTTTGATGTGCACTGCGATATGTCTTCTTGGTAGAGAATGAACATCCGTTGGATAAATGATTCGTGATAGGCATGTCCATATTTAATAAGTATTTGGTATGAGTTCAGAATTAAAACTCGCTGAAGTACAAGTACTCTACAACATGTGTAGACCGCATATTCGATCTTTCAGGACAGCATTGGACATAGGCTGTGACATATTTCATTTTGCTTCTCAGTTGGAGAATGATTTCCAACACATACACTGTTGGGACTTCAGGGACAAGTCATCACAGATGACACGAGTAATCAAAGATACAGACAAGATCTCTCATCACGTCACAGCACTGGGCGAGGATCCAGGTGTGATGTACACCAAGCCGGGGGTTGGTAGGATCAAGAGTGATCAGTACGGAGGATCCAACACAATTAAGGTCGAGGTCAACACCCTAGACTCATACGGATTGTTCAGTGACATAGACTTCATAAAAATGGACGTGGAGGGTTACGAACCCAATATCATACGTGGTGCAGTAAAAACCATAGAAAGCAACCGGCCTGTGATACTCTGTGAGATCAACCGTGGAGACTTCACAGCCAAAGAACTGTTAGAATCGATGGGCTATGAGTTGATCGATGTCTACCATAAAAATGGTCAGCCGCATGATTATTTGTTTGTTTGAAATACGTTCTAAGCGTCTATTTAAATTTTTTAAACACCACTTCTTTTTTTCTGGATCGTCCGATCTCTCTGTAACCTATACTTTGTAAAAAATCTATTATTTCTTTTCCTTTCTTTTTTTGTTCTGCACTTTTGTGCTCGATCTCAACGTTTAGCACACAGTCATTGTTCAATAAAGTTTCTCTACCTCCTAGTAGTATGTCGTGTTCACTACCTTGTGTGTCAATTTTTATCAGGTCCACGCTTGTAAAATTGTAATCGTCTAGTTTTTTTATTTTGGATATTGAGTTTTCGACGTCGTCTTCGAATATCTGATCCCTGAAAAAACTATGCCCTCCGGACGTAGTTTTTGATTTATAAAAAGTTTTTTCTTCCACTTTTGACCCTAAACCCACTTTGTACAGATTGTAGTTTGTTTTACCTTTTAGATTGGCCTCCAAGCATTCAATGTTTGATGGATCCGGTTCAAATATTTCTACGGTTTGAAATCGATCACAAAATTCCCTGCTCCAGAATCCTATGTTACCACCAATATCTATGGCATTCCGGAATTGTACTACTTGTCTTAACGCGTACTCTCTTTGTAATCTTTGGTACTCAGTCTCGTTGTTTATCCTCATCCACTCTTCGTAGTGCTTGTCGTAATCGGGTATAAACCAGTTGTGTACTTTCCGCATAAGGATATTTAAAGATATTTTTCTAAGCGAAAACCTTTTGAGTCAAAGCATTCCACGTAGTCGGAATTGTTAGAATGTCTTATTGTTCCTTGTCCACACACAACATCGTAATCACTGTAGGCGAATGCTCGTTTGATCGTGACATCTATGTACTGTCCGTTGCCCACTCCCAGTGTGAGGAATGTCACATACCTGCCCTTGTCGCCTCGGAACACCCTGCCGTTGGCTATCATGCCAGCGAACTCCACTTTGTCTAGATACAACTCCCTGACATACATACCCGGCATAAATTCTTTCTGACTCCACCAACCATACTTCCTGTACTGGAACTCGGGGGTGTCCCAACGATCTGAGTTGCTTGGCGTGACAACATCTATTCCCACGCGCTTTGCTTCCGTCCTGTATACCCAACGCTTGTAAGATCCATGGCAGTGCTTCAAACATGACCGCCAGAACTTCTCCTTGTTGTGTGCTTTCTGATAAGCCAGTGCCCATATCAGTCTGCCCAGATTAACAGCGTGTGCCCTGCACAGACCAAATCCTGACAGTGATTGTAGCATCGTGATTATCTCGTCCTTGCGTGGATGGTCGCCGAGCCTTGATACAAATTCCATGATCCTTTCTTCGTTCTTCTTGGCGAAGGCACGTCTGTACATGTCTGCTTCGTACTTGTCTATGCCCAGCACCTCTGCGATCCTGTCTATGGCGTCGTCCTCGTACACTATGGTGTCACTCATACGCTCTCGGCTCCAGTCATGGAACATGGTGGCCTTCTTACGGCCAGACACCGCCACTGGCCTTATCAGTGCCGTGCCGAACACACAGTCCTTAACGCTCTTTGGTTTGATCGCCCTGAACAGTCTCCTCATGGCCGGGCTCTCTGCCTGTGTCACTCCCAGCACGTCTCCCCTGCACAAAAGTTCCGAAGTAGCGGAGTCCTCTTCGGGATAGTCTGTCAGTTTCCGTGTGGGGTCTATCTCTATGAGTTGCGACAAACCACGATTGGCTAAAATATCCACCTTCAGGTGTTCTAGGTCCTCCACCTCGTTCTTGTCTAACAGTATTTGATTCTCCGCCGTGAACAGGCTCTTTGGTAGTTGTCTTTGAAACATCAGTATTCCTCCGCAGTGTTTTGATATGCATCTCTTCTTGCCTTTCAGTTTGTTTTCGATACGTTTGGCCTCCTTTGTGTCGATGCCTAACGAATCGTATGTGAACCTGCGGGGTAGGTTGCCCTTGACTCCAAGTCGCTTGGCCGCTTCACGTCGCGCTGACTTATCCTTGTAGAGCACGTAGTTGGATATCCTAGCACTGCGTCCCGGCCACTTCTTGAAGATCCTCTTCATGACCTCTTCCTGTTTGTGGTGGGGAAAATCTATGTCCACATCGGGAAGGTCGTCTCGATTGGGGTTGAGGAATCTAGCCACTGGTATGTCCCACTCCACTGGGTCCACATCCGTTATGCCCAATAGGTAACAGACCAATGACGATCCAGCGCTACCACGTGTCATGTGTGGTATGTCTCGGGTCATTGCTATGATGTCACATATTTGTATGAAGTAGTCTACGAAACGTAGTTGAAGGATGATGCGAGTCTCCTCGGCTAGCCTATGCGTGTATTCTTCTGTGCCTGGACATTGCCTGATGAATCTATCGTACAGCCTTGTTATGTCGTTCAGTTCCTTGTCTTTCATTTGCCTATGCTTTTAAGTTTGCCTGTTATTGCCTTGAGCAGGAATATTTATCTGCGCAGATTATGAAGTGGCGATTTTTTGACGCAGTCGATTCTTTGGAGTGTCTATGTTCCTCTGGTCACACACGGCTCTGATCACACATTGATCACACAACGGTGATCTAGATCTACACACCAACTTGGCGTGTGTTATTAACCACATGTGGGCACCGTACTTGTACTTGCCGGGTGTGGTGTTGTTGACTGTTATGGAGGCCTTGCCCTCGTCTAATGAATCCGCCCAGCCCAGTCTCCACAACATCCTGAACACGTGTGTGTCCACCGCTATGTGTGGTTCCCCAAAAACGAACCTCATAACGATGTCAGAGCTCTTACGACCCACACCGGGTAGTGTCATCAGTTCTTTCTGGGTGCTGGGCACACGTCCGTCAAACTTATCCAAAAGCATCTTGCTGGTCGCTAGTATGTTCTTTGACTTGGCGTTGAACAGTCCTGCGGGTCGGATGGCCTCTATGATCTCTTCCTGTGTGAGTTTCAACATGTCCTCGGGTGTGTCTGCCAGTGCGAATAGTTGCCTACAAGCCACCGCGGTTCTCTTGTCCTGACTCTGTGCTGACAGCATCACGCCTACGAGACTGGTGTATGCTTTTGAGTGTATCTTTGCCTTGGGTTTCTTGTTTGAGTAGTTTGGATATAGAGCACTCAACTTCTCATAGATGTGTTCTATGTCGTTACTGTTCTTCATCTGAGTGTAACTCGTTGAGCAGTTGTCTCAGTTTGCCGCCTTCCACTGTGGCCTTGACTTTGCCTATCGTGTCGCCTTTGGTGGGGTCTGGCACATCGTCTCTGGCATCTTTGGGTGTTCCATCGCCTGTTACCTTAGATGTCTTCTTGAGGTTATCGTATATGGTGCTCCTCTGCTTGTCAAACTGTTTGTATTCCGGATCATCCGCTAGGTCTCTTATCCTTAGACTGTCCACATCAAACTCCAGATCAACCTTCTGTCCCACTCCCGAACTGGATCTGGTCTTCATGAACTGTATCTGATACCTACCACGTTCCTTCATTGCCCTCGATGTGAATATACCTATCACGTTGTCTGCTGTCTGTATCTTGGACAGTCCGCCTGATATGTGGCTGTGATCGAACTCTATCTCCTCAACAGATGCCCTGTTCAACTGTGATGCTGTGGCCAACACACACTGTTTCTCCACGACCAAGTTCCTTAGTTCCTCAGACACGTACTTGTCCTTGATGAATAAGTCCGCTGGGGATATCTTCTTGCTCTTGGGCATCATGAGATCCAGGTAGTCGATCAAGATACAGTCTATCTTCTTCTTTGATTTGAGCTCCAGCTCCTTGAGATACGTCCTTACGTCCAGCACGTTGCTACCACTTGGCAGGTATTTGATCTGTAGCAGTCCAGACTTCTTGGCCAACATCTTGACCTTCATCTCCACGTTGTCTATCTCTGGAAAAACCCGTTTGGTCGGAATGTTGGTCATCATTGCGTCCAGTCTCATCGCTGTCAGTTGTTCACTCAACTCGAATGATATGTAACAAACGTTCAGACCAGCCTGTGCCCAGTTCACCGCAAGATTCTGTAGGAACAAACTCTTTCCTGCGCCTGATCCACCAGCAAAGATGTTCAGTTCTCCGCGGTTGAAACCGCCAAACAGTTTCTTGTCTAGGTTCTGCCAGCCAGTGCTGATCTGTCCGTTGTTGTCCTTGAGGGCCTCAAGTCTTCCCTTGGGATCCTCAAAGTAGTCTGTGCCAAGGTCTCTGGTCAGTCCCACGTTGACCGCTTCCTTGACCATGTCCTCGACGGGAGCGTAGTCGCCCTTCTCCAACAGGTCTGCGGATTGTAGTATCGCTTGTTCCAGTGCCTTGTGTCTCGAGAATGTCTCGAACTCGTCCAGCAACCAATTGAAATGGCTTGGATCCAGGTCCTTTGCCGACTTCAGTTTGATGTCGTGCTTGGCATTGACCTGTTCCACATCTGGCATGACCTTGTACTCGTCCATGTAGTCCTTGACGAACTTGGCTATGGGTTGTAGTTTACGATCAAACGACTCGGGCTTGAATATGTTCTGTGCCCTAGCAAATGATTCCGCATCTGCTAGTAGCATCTCTATATAAAGTTTCTGTACATCAAATGTGTATTCAGCCATACATCCTTCTCTTTAAATCTATTTTTAGTTTACTTGATTCCGTGGTCTTCAGTATTGATTGAATAGTAAACAGTCTACCATATTTTAACACAGCATCCGCCACGTCGCCAACCGTTTTGTCCCATTCTGGAAATGCCACGCTCCACCCAAACTCGGTGGCCTGGTCCACTAGTTTCTGTCCTGGTGCATCCCTGTCGGGCACCACGATCACCTGTCTTCCTAAGCCGTCTATCAATTCTTTTTGTGTTTCATTTACCTCTGATCCCAAGATGCTCACACCAGAAACGGCTATGGCATCGAACGGTCCTTCGGTGACCAACACGAACTTCCTCGTCCAGTCCTGTGCGTCCATGTTGAACACGTAACCCGGCCACACGTCTGTGTAGTACTTGACGGCACGTGATTCCTCGAACACCCGACCTGTGTATCCGACCACTTCTCCCTTCCAGTAAAATGGGATCAACAGTCTCTGATGTATGTCCCACATCTTGTCAGGCGAGTACATGAAGTCATACCAGTCGGCGCCGATACCTCTGCCCTCGATATATTTCAGTAGTCCGTCGATCTTCCTCCATTGCTGTTCGGTTAAATCATTGGCCACATACTTCTCCAACCACACGTCCAGTTTGTGTGTGTTCTTTGGCAGTGATTTCTTCTTGAAGGTGACAAATTTTTTCTTCTCGTACTTGATGTCACTTTCTTCTTCACGCATGGCCTCTATGGCCAATTTCTTGATTGTGTCTTCGGGTATTCCTATGTAGCTCATGAACTGCCTCATCTTGTAAGTCAGTTTACGACCAATCACGTAACTGGTCTTGAAGCCGCAGTTGAAACAGTGATAACTTATAGTACCATCAGCGCTGGTCATAATGCCGCCACGTTTCTTCTTGTCTGCTGTCTCGCCATTGTACACACAACAAGGTGCGTTGAAACTGATCCACCCACTGGGTGTCTTTTTCTTGTTCGCAGGTAGGCTAGTCAGAATTGTGTTCTGGATCAGGTTCATAAACTATATTTTACTGTCTGTAGAGTATTTTGTCAATCAGGCCGGTATTACCTGAATCGTTGCCCCATGTAAATCTGATGTTGTGGTATACGCCTGTGAAGTTGTAGTTGGTAACAGTTGTGGAATTTGTGAACGTATTGGTAGCACTTGCTTCGCCGTCCATTGTGATATCAAACCAGTCTCCGGCTCCTGGTGTTGAACTCATTGTTCCCTGTACCCTCATACTCCCGGAAAAATTCTTGGTGTAAACGGCAATGGTGTGCAAGGCCTTGTTGTTGTTTATGCCTGGTCTTGCGTCAATGGATCCCGAGGTGTATGTTAATGGTCCTTGTGCTGACGTGAAACTGGTAACTGCTGTGCTTGCCACGAACTCCGGATATGCTCCATCTAACAGCTCCACGGTTCCCGCCGCGGCATATCCTGTGTCGGCGTATGTGACTTCCCTACTTCCGTCTGATTTGACTTCTTTTACGGAAAAATTGTAGAATTTGGCATCTAGGGGTAATAGATCGCCCTCAGTTATCGTACAGCTCGCATCACCTCTAGAGCTCACAGTCGATCCGTCGTCAAGTATGGTCAGTGTCTTTGTCAGCACCGCTTTCTTGCTTTCAGTATCTATCATGTTGAACTCGTAGGTCTTGGCCGTTATATCTTGGGCCTTTTGGTCCTCGTTCTTGAACGTGAAAGTGATGGGATTGTTCACACCCCTGTGTAATGTAAGGCGTCTATCGTACACTTTGGAGTTCCTCCCGTGATAACCATTTATGTAGGCTATTACCAATTGATTCAGTAAATACCTTGAGACTGTTTGCATAGTACATATTTAACAGTATTTATAGATATAGAATGAACGAGATTTTTCAAACCCTGAGGGATAAATTTCCCTTTCTAAGCCTGATCCGGAAGGGTGATCTCGAATATGTTGGCATAATCCAGAACGAGGATGCGAATGTGATCAGTTTCTATGATTATGGCAAACTGATTCTACAGCAAGAAAAGATACATTTTCTCAAATGCGGAGAAACTTGGTGGCACGAATCAAATCGAAAGTTACCAATCAATATTTTTCTCAAAGGAGACTTCCGATATTTCCGTTCAACTTTGGTAACTTTGAATGCAAAGGATGTTGAAATCCAAGAAGGCCCCACTGTTCGTTTACTAGACATATCCAAGAAACGTGTCAAACGTAGAACAATACAGTTGGTCCGTAAACCCGTTTAGTTTTTTTCAGTACAGTTTATACCGTTCACTCTTTCCACGTACTTGGTCAACGTGTTGTTTGGCTGATATGATCTGTGCTCGGAGTGAATTGAACTGCGATGTTTTTTACTAATATGTTTGGGTGTCTTTTTTTTAGTTTTTTGATGTAGCATCAAAACTATATTTAGCTCTGGTGATCAGATTCATCTGTACCACAATTGCCTGTGCGTAGGCTATGGCGTGTGATTTCTTGAAGAAGTAGGATCCGTCTGTGGGCTTTGTCCACACTTCCTTCATTATGTCCTGCCAGTCCTTGTACATCAAGTGCCTCTTAGCGGGACGTATTATGGCCAACACGGCGGCCAGTTGTTCGATGTTCTTTGGCTCTAGTTTGGAAACTATGTTGAAGTGTCCGTTAAGGTGGAACAGGTTCTCCACAGTCTTTGGATCCTTTAGCATGTCCCAGTCGGGCTCCTGTATCATGAGTTCCACAAGTTCCTGTTCTGATTTCACTTCCTTGTATATGTTTACATTCAGCATGTCGATCTTGAAGTAACCTCGATTCTCGGCTTTCTTGTAATCCAACGAGGAGTTTCCTGTCACAGGATGTTCAGGCACCGCATGGAAGTATACCCCCGTCTTGTGTTTCTCGGTCTTGCCGTCTTTGATTATCGATGCCGGCGTATGCTTGAAAAGTTTCAACACCCCGTCTCTGTCAAAGAAATCTATGTCCACATCAGGCATCAGTGCATACTCCCTTTTCCCTTTTCGGCGTGTTGTATCATTTTGTCACGTGATCCTGGCTGTAAGACTTCCAACACGTCTAAAAGTTTCCTGTATCCTTCCGATTCCAAAACATTTCTGTTTATGTCCGGCATTATTACCCTTCCGATCGATCCATCTTCTTTTATGACCACTGCACAATCTCCGTCTTCGAAATCCAAACTGTCCGCTATCTCTAGATCAATCTTAGACAATTTTGGCCTCCTTGGCTGTTTCCTTGACCAGCATGAGGTCGGCCGGATAGCTCTTCAACTTGCTGGGCCAAAAACTTGGGTTTATGAATCTTTCTATCATCTGTAGTTGTTCGTCGTTGAATGATTTTAACATTTTCTTGCCTGCTTCGCAACCTAGCAACAGCCATGGACTGATGGCGCCCTGCTGTATGTGTTGCACTGCCCTGTTGGTGTTGACCAATCTGAAGTAGTCGGACCACTGTGCGTGTTGTTCCGTGGCCCAGTCCATCATTGTGGCTATGCTACGCTGAAGCGCGGCCTCCACGGGTTCCGTCTTCAGTGTTTCGATCAGATACTCCTCGTACAGATCATCCCTGGCCCAGTGGTCTAGTTTGATCTTTGATTTCAACACGAAGTCTATGTACTTGTCTGGATACAAAGGGTTGATGTGCATGATGTATCTACCAAATTTCACAAAAGCGTTGTAGTAGGGACTCTTGACGAAGTCATCATAGGTCCTGTCCTTGGCGTTGTGTTGGTGTATCTTGTAGAACCTCTGGAACACCATGAATGCGTTGACCACCCACTTCTCATCTCGCTGTAGGTATCTCCTCTTTGGTTCGCATAGGTGTACCTGTAAAGTCCTCTCCTTGGCAAACTCCTTGCTACAGTAGGTGCATTTATTTGTCGATGCCATGTGCTTCTATCAGCTCCTCTAGTTCCCTGTCAGTTATCACTTTGTCCAGTGTCTCGAGATCGGTCTCTTTCCAAGTGGGATAGATCTCCTGTAATTTCTTCAACGATTTGTTTGGCACACGTTTCATGGGTTTTATCCATGGATGAAACTGCTGTTGTAATGCGCCACACATGGCGGTCAGTATCCATAACAGTTTCTTGTGTTTGCCCAGGGTGAAACAGTGTTTGTTCACGCACTCGTTCACCATCTCCACGTAGTGTTCCACGTAGAATTGATCTTTTGACGAACAGCTGGACACATATCTCATCAACATGTAAGGGCTGTACAAAGATTTCTCTTTGTCGTCTATCCTGTCATAGTAGTCTTTGTTCCTGAAGTCCACGGCCTTCAACCCGTTCCTGAGATCAAAAAATTTCTTTGTGTTACTTTTTTTTGCTGGCATATTTTAATCCAAACATAGTGCACTCCTTGGCATCTACGAAAGTTAATTTTATTTTCTTTTGCTGGTGATTCATAGCCGAAATCTTGAATTTATTTTTCCTTAACCAATCAAAGAAATCTCTCATCCAATGCTCGTCCATCCACACTGCGATCTTGTTGCTGGTTATTAAAACAGGTGCGTCTATGGTTATAGTTCGTCTACCAGACTGAGCCATAGTCTACCTGCTCGCACTGTCGAGATATATCTTTAACAAAATAGGCACACATAGGTCTACGTCCGTTAGTCAGTGGCACCGCTAACATCTGTCCTGACTTGATCTTTGGGAAGTACCATTTTACTTCAGTATAAATGTCGACCACATCTATGGGCATGAATTCTGGTTTGGTGCTTGATAAAGGATTGAACGTGAATGCATCAAATCCTCTGTCATTGAGACTGGTTATTGGTAGCACATGCATCTCTGATTGTCCCGCCTCTCCTATCAGCATTTTCCAGTCCAGTGGCATCTTGATCTTGTGATCTCCTATTTCTAACACCGCCGCTGGTGCGTTGAAACTTTCTAGGAATATCAAAGGTATGTAGAAGAAGTCTGGATTGTTGGGGTCAGAATTGTCCAATACCGCAAATCTCAATTTCTCATCTACCCATTCAGGTATCTTTTCCAGTTTGTAGGTCCTGTCATCAAGTGTAAGGATTTTCATAATCTATCTTTTCTATATTATACGGGTAATTGGCCTCTTTGTAAAACTTTTTCCTTGCCCCTAGATGTCTTTTTGCAAACTTGCAACTGCTGGTAATGTCCCAGATCTGCACACTGTCCTTGTCTTCCGCTTTCCTGATCCCACGTCCTATGCTCTGTATCACCCTAACAAATGACTTACCAGGTTCTATGAGAACAAGATTGAAAATCCTAGGAATGTTAATGCCAACAGCGGCAACTCCATATGTGGCAATGATAACCTTATTTGTAGCAGTAGATACTTCATCGTATTGTTCCTTCCTATCTGTGTTTTTGGTTGCTCCGGACACGAACACCGCATCCTTGATTTTCTTCTCCAAGATCTCTCCGGCGGATATCCTGTCTACGAGTATCAGTGTGTTGCCCGACGTCGCTATGCTTTCGATTGTACGCGACACCCACGTCATTCTAGTATCATCGGTTGTGAGCCATTTTAACTCCTCACCGTAGGTCTTGAACTGTGGGTGATCCTGTGTCTGTAGTACATTGACGTGGCAATTGGCCAACACTCCTTTATCTTGGAGTTCACTAGCCTGTATCCTGTTGGCCACCTCACCTATGCTACATTTCAAACCCATAAATTCGTAGTCTGCCTTTGGCACGGTGCCTGTCAGTCCCCAACGTATGCCACAGTGTGCGAATGGTCCTGTAAGCAATCTCTTCAACACGTCGGCTTTGGCCATGTGAACCTCATCTATGATTATTGTGTTAATGCCCTGTATAGCTTCTAAGAATTCTGTTGTGTGTTCGTCCTTTGCTTTTTTTTCTAGTACGTTAAGACTTTGCCAGGTTGCTATGGTGTTGAATCTACCCAGTTCCTTTCTGTCACCATAGTACACACCAACGTCTAGATTACACGCCAGGAAGTCTTCTTCGGTCTGTGTGACCAAACTCTTGTTGGGTACGATGGTCAGTGTCCTGCCGTAGGGTTCCACCAGTTGACACAACGCCGCGGTGATTATGGTCTTACCGGCTCCTGTGGCTATCTCCTGTATGCACTGTGGATTCTCGATGAACTTGTTTATGGTCTCAACCTGATAGTCTCTGAGTTGTATTGGTTGTCCAGCACATGGATGGTTGTGGGGCCATGTAATGTGTGCTAGGTAGTCCTTGTCTACTGCCTTGAACTCGAAGTTGTGCTGTTCCCTGTGATCCTCGAAATCCACGTACACCCCGCCATCCTCCAGTATGGGCAGTATCTGGTCTACGAGGTTTAGGTATGTTGTTCCTCCAAGACCAAAGAAACTGACCTTGCCATCCCACCTACCCAGTTTAACCGCGGGTAGATGCCTCGCGTATGGTATCTCGTATTTGAACTTGTTGGATAGTCTCTTCCTCCACTCGAGACTGAGGTTCTCGAACTTCACATTCACTTCGTCTTTGATTACTAGTTTACAACTACTCATTCTATACCTGTTCTATCACGTGATCATGCCAATCCCAACTGCTGGGTTGGTGATCACTATAATACAACTTTTTTGGAAGATTTTCAAGCAGTCTTTTGAGATTGTCCGTGCCAGTGGCATAGTATCCACCACCCAGTGCTATCAAGGAAGCCCGTGGTTTTACCTTGCTCTTGATCAAGGCACGTGGTATCCTGTTCCTGACGAAAATTATCTTTGTGGTCTCATCTATGAACTTGAATTGTTTGCTCATCTGGTGCAGTTCGTAGAGATTCTCAAAGAACTCCCTGGGCTTCTTGTCATCTATAACAGTTGTCCTTGCACTGTAACCTCTGTCTTCTTTCCTGTATACAGGTTCCTTGAGATCAAATCCCCAGGCACACTGTTTCATCATGTCAATGCCGTGCGATTCGAAAATCTTCAACCAATCCCAGAATTCCCTTATCTCCTGTTCCTCATGAACGTCGCTGTGACAAGGCATCAGCAAAGGGAAGGCATCCAGTTCTACCAATGCTTGTACAACTTCCTTCTTGGTGTGGGCTAATGAGTTGATCCACAGTTTATGGTAGGGATGGTGTGCTATGCGACCAGCCAATTTAGAATTTGAGGACACAGATATGCCCTTAGGTGAAATCGCAAAGTTCTTTAGGCTGTCCACTTGCTGTAGCAAAGGCAGTCTTGAAATGTATTCTGCCCAGTGTTCTGTTAGTGACTCTGGGGCATTGTCTATTATTATCTCATCCTCTATTTGTCTGGCGGTGGGTTGCCTGTGTCCCACTATCTGTTTCCTTACGGCATCAAAGTCGTCCAACAGTTCGGGTGTGACGAATTTGAAATCATAACGCACCGCTATCAGCGTGAGGTAGTATGCGGTCACGTCGGTGTGGATGAACGTCCATTTCTTGTCCTCTCCGGCGTAAAGGGCATACATGCCTGGCAGGTCACGTTTGTCCTTGAGGCAACGTATCAGTTGTATTATCTTCTTGTCATATGGGAATCTCAGTTCGATCTTGTCCACACCATCCTCGTCTGTGTATTTCTCTATGCTCTTGTCAAAACTTATCACCCTGAAGTCATCCTCATACACAGGATTATCCAGCAAAGACTTTATATCCATATGGTGTGCCTGGAACTTGGAAAGGTAACGCTTAAGGATGACCACGGCTAAGCGTGCCTGTTTCTCTGTCCAAGCATACTGCGATTCTGCTAGTGATCTCACTGTTTCCCTGTCCTTGGGATGGGGGTTTATATGGGTCGCACGATGATCCGGCCAAAAATAATCATTATATGCTAGTATTTTGAGTGCTTCGTTTATGGTTTTTGGCAAATCTGACTGCATTTTGATACCTGGTAATTTAGATAATTATTAGTATATTATAGCACAATTGGTAATACTGTCAACCATGAAAAAAACGAAAAACAAAACCGTGAATGTGAGAAAACAACTGAAAATTAAGTTGGAAAACACAATTACCAGATACAAGAACACCAAAGGGTTCAAGCCCACACAAGAGCAGTTGTATCATTGGTTCAGGACATTGAATCGTGGGTTGTTCAACGGTAGATTACCATCCGTGCCGTTGCGTGTCAAGAAACTGCACAAGGACTGGGGTAGATGCGTGGCCAATTGGGACAACAGGAAAACACCAAAAGGCAAGTTCGACCAGAGGGTCATACCCTATCACATTGATGTTGAATTCTACATAGAACTACACTGTAAATTTCCCACTTGGAAGGATTTCGTTGAAACACTAGCACACGAGATGGTACACCTGTATCAGATGACTTGGTTGAAGGATCCCTATAGCAATCATAATAAGAACTTTTTTGCTTGGAAGAATAAATTTAGGCTTGCCGGTTTAGGCCTATCAAGGTGTTAAAACCTTTTTGAACTCACTGTAACTAATAATCTTGCTGTTGCCTAGGTCCACTCCTGTCTGCAGATGATTTAGGAAATCCGGGGGGTTGTCGTGAACGATGGTGTAGTTCACGTAAGGCCTCATTTTCAACATCTTTCTAAAGGTCCCTAACCAACCCTCGAATATGTCTCCTCCGTGTCTCTCACCATAGCATTCTGTGTCTTGGTAGATATTGTTGAGTTGTCCCTTGCCGTATTCTCTGAAGTCGTAACCTATGAGATAGATGTTCTTGTGTCCATGAACACCCGCTGTCCAGAACGCGGCATTGCCTGAGATCCAGTGTGGGTTGTGTGGTATTAGATGTAGCATGCCTCTGTTCTGCTTCCTGTTCACCTCCAACGATGGTGCGTAGTGTATGGTTGTCAATCCAACCTCGTCCTCACACATTTTGACGGTCATCTTTGTGTCCACGCTGAATATGAAGTCTGGCATGAAATCCCTGTACAGTGCGTTGCAACCATATGTCTGGCCCGTGGGTTTAAGTTTGTCTAGGTCGAAACCTTTCCGTGACGGGCCATTTCCTATGCAGTAGGCATTGCCACGAGGCACAGCCTTGACCTTGTCCTCGTAGAATGCCGTCTCTTGTATCCTTTGACCTTTCCGGATGATGGTGTTGAGGATTATGGTCTCGCCTCGGTAAGGTTGCCATTCTATGGGTTGTATCTCGTTCCTCCGCCCTGTCTTCACTTCTTTCATCGCAGGTATCTCTCCTCTAACCTTTTCTTTATCCTCTGCCATGGCAGTCCCATTCTTATCTCATCTTCGAACCATTCAGTGTATGCCAAACGCTGTGCCCATGTGATCCTGTTGGGCATGGCGGGACTGTTGATGTCACTGATCTCCGTGTTCCCCACATCATGGCACAGGCTCGATGCCGACACGAAAACCGGTATGCCTCGTATGACCGCTTCCATGGCGGGGTTGCTAGAATGGTTGACCACGGCCCAGGTCCTCCCCAGTGTTGCCCTGAAGTCTGTGTCATCGTAGGTCCTGTGGTCACGTTTAGGCATCCTGACTTTTACGTTTTCAAAATCCTTTTCGTTGAACGATATCTGGTTGCGTGGATGAGGTCTGACCAAGATCGGACGTGTGGTGTATTTCCTTATGTTCGTTATCTGCTGTCTGATCCAGTTCTCCATCTTGGGCATGCCACGCCATTGTTCCGAAGAGTCATGTTGCCCACAAATTACGATCAGTTCTCCCGATGGTTTCCATGGTCGGAGTGTGAGATTGAACAGCGGCCATCTCTTGTCATCGAATTCCTGGTCGGCGAAATCAGCATCACGGTTTATGCCATTTATGCCTATCTTGAAACTTTGATTCCTCCTCAGTCCGCCTACCTCTATCACTATCACGGGTTTGCCTCGTGATCTATACTCGTCCCATATCTTTTTGTATCCCTGCATCCTTCCACGCCACAGCACACTCCATATAACAGCCACGTCTGCGTCGGCCGATCTGTTCAAGTACACTTGATCCCCGGCATCGCGGAGGCTTTGTATGAAAGCATCGAATATGGGTTTTGAGTTCAGTGGCCCGTGTTCAGTCCAAACTTCCAGTTTCATCAGTTTCCTTGAATACCTTTATCCGTTTTGCTTATTATGTCGGCGGCTTGTTTAGGATCGAACTCGACACCACCAAAAGGATCATAATTCTCCACACCTTTCCAATAGTCCTCGTTTCGATCTCCGCGTAGATCACTCTTACTACTTTTTCCTTTGATTTTCCTTTTGCCCTTCATGTGATCAATGTAACTCCCAAGTACACTGTTTATGAAGACGTGATGGCCTTTAACTCCAGCACCTTTGCCTATGTCGACTCCGTCATTGGGTGCAATTCTTTTAACGCACTGCCAGAACAGGTAACTGTCGTGCCACTCTAACTCGTTGAAGATTGTGTCGTTCCTGTACATGTCCGTCCAGTACCGCATGAACTCTCTAATTTTAGGATGTCGGGTGTTGTAGCAAACCCATCCACATTCTGGGTATTTGTCACCCCTTCCCAGGAAGTTTAATAGTTTGTCGCTAGGCAAAAGATCTGTGACAAATTTTTTAGTGATCTTTCTGAATGTATAGGTATCAGCGTCCAACCATAGAACATAATCAGTTTTGCTATTTTTAATCGCATGGTCAACTGCGAAAGTCTTGTGTGAAAATCTTACAGCGTCCCATAGATATGATCCCTTGCCCCGATCATTGGATCCAGCCGCTGGATTCCTCCTCACACCATCTGGTACTTCCTGTGTTTCACCATTGGCAACCGGGTCATCTTTGTGGCGCTGTTTGAAACTGACCAGGTCTGGATTAACCTCTTCTATGTTTATGAATTTAATCTTTTTATCTGCCATGTCGGGTCTGTATTGCTCGTAGTAGGCATGTATTTCCACGTCATCGGGCCAGAACTCAATGTGACTTTCTAGCATCCTACGGGCATATGCCGTCCAGCGGTTTGGTGGGAACGTAGTTACGACGGTCAATGATGTCATTCTAGTCCTAGTTTTGTTTTGAATCTTTTGTACACAGTGCCGTCCTTTATCTCATTAATGCTCCACATCTTGTATCCCAGATCGTTGAGCCACTGTGTCCTGTCTGGTCGTTCTGGGGTCTCGATGTTGTTGAGGTCCTTGTTCGCTACAGGCCAACAAAGTGCAAGATCTGAGGTACAAAAGGTAGGTATTCCACGAACGCAAGAGTCGACGCTGGCAGTAGAATTGTGAGTAACAACAGCATGGCAGTTAGTTATAACCTCTTGGAAGTTGAATCTGTAGTGCTTTTTCTCATCACCACCGAAGTGCTTCTGTGTGTATTGTAGTTCGATGTCCTCTGGCAACTCGTTCCTCCTTTCCACTATGCTGGCCACGTGATTTGGATGCGGCCTAACTATGAAGGGGCGGTCAGTGGCGGGTCGCAGTTTTTCATAGACCCCATTGAACCACGCTATTGGGTCGAGTTCGTTCATGCTCCAATTATCTTTGGGTTGTAGGACGAACAGTATGGGGTCGCCTTGTTCTGATTTCCTCCACGGTTCGTATCGTACCTTGAATTTTTTCTTCATCATCTCCCAACGATCGTTTGGAGAATTATCTGATAGGAAGTCACCATCGTTCATGGGGGTGTACAAGGAAACTCTGAAATGATGTTCTGATGATGTGGAAACGTTTCCAAAACTTGACAGCAATCCGCCATCAAATGTTATCAGTGGTATTTTCTTCTCACGGCATTTGTTGGCCAGAATCCTTCTCCTGCCCTTGGTGTGGTGCATCTGCTTGTCACCACCGTAACCAAACATGGCCGCCATGTCCGCCGTTGGCTCCATCTCGCCCGGCCTTGTCTCACCAGTCATGTGCTCATTGACGATCACGGCTTCGTCACCCGCTGACTCGATTCCCTCTTTGAGATGGTACAGCAGTTCCCAACTGTTGCCTTTCCTCCTGTCCTTGACTGTTCTACGGAATATCTCAACTCTCATTCAACATCCTCCACGCCGTGCCGTTGGCCATTTCTTCCAAACTCCAGTTATTATACGCTAGACTGCTGAATAGAGCAATCCTGTCTCCGTATTTAGGTGTCTCTATCCTGGAGAAATCCGTTTCTGATATCGGTGACGCCGCACTGTTTATTGGATCACAGAAAACAGGAACACCGTTTGCCAAACTCGCCACCATGGTGTTGGAATTATATGTGACAGTAGCGTAATAGTCATTCCAATTTATATTGCCCTGGTGTTTGGTCGGTCGATCCACCTTGACCGTGGCTCCCATGTGGTCGACTTTTACTGTTGGGTTGTATGGTTTTTCACGTATATCTATTGTACGGTCTGTGTTCTTTCTTAATGTATTCAGAGTGTGCTCTAACCAGTTTTCAATTCCGAAGAAATTTGCTATGGCATTGGTGGGCGGTAAAACCAGGATCTTGCTTCCGTCCGTATTCCATGGTTTTATGTCCTGCTTGAAATACTTATCGTACCTGTCTGTTGGTACGTCGTGTAGTTTGTTTTGGCAGTGTTTGTTCTTTGTTATCCTCAGCCAGTGTGGATGGTCATGGGCGTTTGTGAAGTAGCCGTGATCCATGTAATAGAAATCCCTGTGTTCTTCCTGGCACCGTTTGTAAAGCTCTCCGGAACCCGCAAGTATTCCATACATTGTTAGATTCTCGTCGGGCAGTTGTTTTACATCTCTGAAATGATAGATTTTATGTGTACCTGGTGTGCCTTTTACAAATGCGTCAACGTACCTCTGTGTCCGTGGTTTGGTTGTGTGTATTCCTGCAATTGGTTTTTCACTTGCCATATCTAATCTAAGTCATCCATCAGGCTAGGAACGTCAACTTCAAAATCCACCATCTGCCATTTTTTTGTTCCCGTTGGTTTTGGTCCGTTTAATTTTATTGGCACTGTTTTCGCCACATGGACCTTGTGATTTATACGTAGATGATGAGACAGGACTGGATAAACTTTCTTATCAATCATTTTGATGTCCTGTATTTCTATCACCTTTGTTCCAGGTTCACACCAAAGCAAATTTGTAAGTCCAGCACCGTGTGTTGAAATTATATGTGAGGCCTCTGAGAAGCATTTGACTTGTTCTCGGATTGTTAGCGATTGTAGGGTCACCGTTTCCCACCCCTTGAGCGCCATCAGTAATTTTTCTGCATTGAGGAGTTTCCTGGATTTCGCGTCATCTCGAGAAATAAAAATCTTTCTTTTTCTTTCAGAGTTGACCTTCATTTTGTTTTTCAACTTCCGTATCCACGGGGGTAAATGAGGCGTTATGACTCCGTCTGTGTGATTACTCAGGCTGGGTACTATAAGGTGTTTGAATTGCCAAACTTCCCTTGTTGGCACTACCATGTACTTTAGATCAGGAAAAAAATCTTCCAACACTTTTGTAAAATATGTACTTTCGTTTGATAACACAAAAACATATTTGGTGAAGTCCATGGACCATCTTCTTTGCACCAGTCGGAATTTAGAGATTACATCTATCCATACATGCCATGGGTTGTTGGCGCTCTCCTCATCTATAGGTAACCATACATAGGTATATGTCTCATTGAACCTTCTCGAAACACTGGGTAGATTTATATCGAGGGTGTCGCTCCACTCTCGCCATAACCCGTGGGTCTTTTGGGGTTTGTGTTTTCTCTGATGCGTAAGGTTCCAAACATGATCCGTTATCATATGATCCTCATTTGTTATCAATAAAGGGCAGGCGTGAATCCTGCAGTCAAAAAACTCTGCCACAAAGGTAGGCAACGATGTGAATTTTGATTCTGCGGCACTGTGATAATTGACGGTGTAATCATATCCACTGTCTATGGTAGGAAACCTGTTGAGAAAATATTGTATAGAATCGATGTTCTTTACTGTTGGCATATGAATAATTATACTGTAAAATAACCTTTATGTTATTATTTTCAAACTGTCATAATTTTCTTACACCACGTTTTAAAGACGCAGTAGAAACATTTACCAGCAAGATACTTGCGCAACAACCAAAGGACCTTTTAGATGCTTACCATCTACGCACCATTTAATAATAAAAAAAGTAAAGCATGGGAAGTGTTCAATGGCGTTGAACGATCCTGGCCAGATCAGGTCACAAAGTTAAACAACGCTGTAGAAACAGATCCGGTGAACAACAGCATGTTCTGGGGATTCGTTGGCAACAACAGAGAAATGGTGAAGAAATTGGAAGCACGAAATCATAACTTCTGGTTCACTGACACTCCCTACTTTGGGAGATTTGACAACAGTAATTTAAGACCAAACAATCATTATTGGCGTGTCTGCAGGAATGCTATACATGTGCCTTACTTGAAAAACTGCAAGGCAGATAGATTTGAAAAATTTGGAATCAAGATCAAGGCTCCTAACTTCACCGGCAAATACATTTTGGTTTGTCCCAGTAGTGTGGGCATGCACGACTACCTAGATAGACCAAACTGGACCAACGAAACCATAGAACAAATCAAGAGATACACAGACAGACCAATCCGACTTCGACACAAGCCTAGGGGCAGGGGTACGTCAGGACCAAGCGAGGCCAAGGTACCCCTATCTGAGGACCTCAAGGAGGCCTGGTGTGTGGTTACCAGTTGTTCCATAGCGGCAGTGGAGGCCACGTGCCAAGGGATTCCGGTATTCTGTCATGAGAAAAGTTTTGCGACGGACGTGGCAAGCACAGAGCTATCAGACATAGAGAACCCTTACTACGGAGAGCCAGAACCGTGGCTGTACAGCCTGGCTTACCAACAGTTCACACCCGAGGAGTTCGAGAACGGAACAGCAGTTGAGATACTAATGGACAAAGGAATATTATAAATGGCTCGATGTCTAATAGTCCAGTTTTTTATTTCGACAGATGGTTATGCCAACCCTGATTACAATCAAATAGGAGTTAATGAAGAACTTTATATATTCTCTACAAAATCTGTAAGACAATATGCTGAAAAAATTGGTGTTGATTACAAGTTGTGTACGTCTCCTAAAATAAACTGGATACACCCCACATTTGAAAGATTTGACCTTTTTTTTAATGAGGCATGGTGGAGGCAGTACGATCATATACTATATCTCGATACTGATGTAATTGTGTGGCCCAATTCTCCCAATGTTTTTGAGGAATACCCTTCGTTGGAAACTTTCAAACCTGTGCACGATAGGATAGCAAATAAAAACACGATGGCATATCACAAGGATCGTGCCATAGACACGTGTCTTGAAAAGTTTGATCCCGCTGTCCTCCAACGAGATAGATTTAATGCTGGTGTGTTTATGCTGAATCAATGTGCTGTTGAAACAATGAAACCCCATCTAGATTATCGTAATCTCAGGGGAGATGACAACGAGCAATTAATTTATGCCATGCTTGAGTCTGGCGTTGGGGTGGAAAAAATGGATTGGAGATATAACAAGAAGAATGGTATTAAATGTTACTTTGGGCACGCTAGTGGTCAAAAAAAATTTCAATCAAATTATGGTATGTTGAATGAAGCCAAGAAACTTTTTAATTCTATCTGATTTGATACATCCGATTATTTTATAATTTCAAAAATCACGGTGTCTGGTTCGCCATACTGTCTGAAATCGTGTATCGTTGTCTTGTGCTTGTAAGATTCCAGTAGTTCCTGCAACCTAGATATGTCTCTTACATCCTCGATCACATACACACCTCCCTGTTTGAGGTACTCATAAGCGACTTTGAATGTGTTATACTGATCCTCGGGTTTGTGTGAACCGTCATCGATTACAATGTCAAGGTCCTCTGGTATATTTTGATAAGACTTTTTGTCAATCGAACTGCCAATTGTGAGATGAACTTTGTCATCGTTATTAAACATGCCCGCCCTTTTCTGTAGTATTTCCATTGCATAGATCTCAGAGTTTATAAAAAATTCTCTCCATAATCTTATCGACGCTCCTTCGTATACACCTATCTCTAAGAGTTTCCTAGTGGATTCCCTCAAGGGTAAAAATGTTGGTTGATAGTATTTCTGTAGATAACAGTGCTTACCTCCCTTGTCGGTATTAAATTTTTTGTTGAGTTCTGATAGATTTATCATGCGCTGAATAAGTTTATTACCTCCTTCTTCCAATCATCGGAGTATTCGCAATCTCGGTAGCCGTCAAACCATGGTCCACCCTCTGTGTAGTGAAGTATCTTTGGGACACCATCCTTAGGTTCCTTGTACCATCCTACCAACCAGTTGTAAGCATGCGGCAGTGAACCAATTTCCGAATCCTCTAACCACGAGAACCTGTGTAGAAACTTTGGTGTCTGTTTGTTTAGGAATTCGGGAGTCAGCATCTTGTTGCTCTCGTGACCGCAGTTCCACAGAACCATACTACTCCAGTTCTTCCTAGGGTATGCTGTCTGTATCTGACCGTCCATTTTGATGGATCCGTCCTCTGGTGTGTAGTCGTGTTGTACGCACACCACGGCCTTGGAGTCATCGCAGTACTGTTCCAGTTCTTTCGCGGGTATTTTCCACACGAAGTCGCAGTCACAGAACACCGCCCATCCTTTGAAATCGTTCAGGTAAGGCACGAAGAATCTAGTGAAGGTGAATTCCGTTGATGCCAGTTTATCTACGTCTCTGGTGTAGATTCCCTGCTGTCGCATCTCGTTCTGTTTTAGTGGATGTACTTCCGCGGCAGGATCTCTGCGTTTGATCGAATGCTCGCAAACTTGGTACGCTATGTCCTCCCTGCTGTCCCAACCTACGTAAACTTTCATGATCTTCCCGATAATAATTTGTGTATTTCCTGCCAATTATTTACTCGTATGATATCTGGATGTTCGAAGTCTTTATTGTATGAATGGTCAAATAATATAGGCTTTAAACCGTATTTGAGCCCGGCTACAGCGTTGTTTGGCTTGTCCTCGACCCAATACAGCCCGGTATCGTGGAATTCCGCTAATGCTGAATCTTTGTCCGCACCCGTGCCCAGGATATGGTAATTTGTGAACACGTGATCCCCAAACAGTTCGCCCAGTCTCCGCTTACGCAACTCCTGTGCTGGTATGTCTGACGTCTGTGATGTTATGGGTATGAACGTCCATCCTTCCGCGGCCAACAACTTGACCCAGGTCTGCGATCCTAACATGGGCTTCTGTGTTCCCATCCAGGCACTACGGTTGAACTCTCTTATAAGAGCACGAATCTCATCCTTGGTTAAACCAAACCTCTTCGCCATCTCGTATTCGTCTTGTTTGTTTGGCAAGAGTCTGTGTGGATAGTATCTATTGCCATCGTCGTCAAAGTAGGATTTCTGCAACATCCACTTAGTGAAATGATGTTCCCATTCAAGAAGCACTCCGTCTACATCTGTAAGTATTATTCTATTTGATTTCATTTAAAAATTTTTCTTTTGCTGATTTATTTTTTGCTATGACGTAGGATTTAAAATTTTCTTCGTTGGTTAATCCACACAAAACAAAACCCGATTTTTTTATAAAGTCTTCAACTGCTTGATTTACACCAAACCCTTTTTTTGGTCTTGTTACCCAATCGTGTCCGCAGATGTATCCGTCGTCTTTTATTTTATTTGCGTAATTTTGTAGATCTGCGAGGCAAGATTCGTATTTGTGGTCACCGTCGATGTAAACCCAATCTATAGATCTATCTTCAATGTCAGTCAAAGCCTCAACACTTGATTTTTTCAAAATTACTACACGGGGATCTTTTGAAAAGATTTCTTTTACCATGTTGTATTTTTTACTATGACTTTCATTTACGTTTTGAATGTCGAGCATCTCGATCCACGGATCAATAAGAAATATTTTTTTTGGATTTGATTTTTTTAAAATGTGTTTTGAAAAGTCGCCCTTGTCGACACCTATTTCTATTACGTGTGAATTTTTAGGTAGGAATGAAATAAGATCGTATCTATTTAATGTCAGCATCTTCCATTCCCGCCACCCTCAGTTTGACGATGTTGGTTATCTGCCATTGCTTCTGATCAAGTCCTTTTGTTATTCCCAGCCATTGGTTACGCAACAGTGCGAAGTCGTTTACAATTTTGGTTAAGTCGACCACGTCATCTTCACCGTCAACGTACTTCTCAGCGTCTCGGCTGGACAGTGCCCTGTTGTAGTTCTCCAGGAATTTGCGGAATGTTTTTGATCTTAATCTCCTCAGTTCTATGTTTAGGTATTCCAGTATCGCTTCTAACTGTTGCAGTTGGCTGAATCTCTCTTCCACAATTCCGGGTAATGCCGCACTTGCCCTTTCAAGGTTGCCGTAGATCTTGCACTGCTTCCTGGCTTCCAACAGTTCCTTGTCGAAGTAGGCCACGCAGTCTGGTATCTTTGCCAGGCTCCTACTTACTTCACTGTACCAGTTGATCATTCGTCCTCGGTGTATTCTTCTACATCGTCCTCTTTTTCAAACACTGTGTTGATGGCTTCCTCGAGTTTGGGATCATATTCTGCTGATGCTTTTATCTCATCGACTTCAATGCCGATGTCTTCGAGACTCTTTATGAAGTCTATGGCCGCATCCATTTTGGATCTCTCAGGCACGTAATGTGTGATCGAGTTCCATAATCTCTCTATGTCTTCGTGTGTGAAATCAATCATTGCTCTTCAGTTTCCTCTTCCTTGGTTTGGGTTTTTTTTGCCTTTGATTTTGGTGATTCTTCCACACTTTCCACTTTCGCTTCTGTGCTTTCTTTGAAGTTCGCCATTATCATATCTAATTTATCACCGGTCCAGGCTTTCCTGAAGTCTATGTGTTCCTTGCCCTGTGGGTCTACGTATTTCAGCCTGTTTCCGGTCTGTACCAATATTCCCTTCTTCTCGAATAGGTCAACCAGTCCACTGTACGGATCCATTCCCGTGTCATAAGGGATCTTGACTTGTACACCCTCGAATGGTTTGGCATATCTGGTCTTCATTACCTTACACGCCGCCCTGATACCCCTTACCTCTGATATCTTGTTGCCTTTCTCGTCTTCTTTGAGCTTCAATTTCTTCATTGCTATCACGATAGAACTGGCATATATGAAACCCTGCCCACCGGATATCTTATCATCTGGATCAAACATGTCCTGTGATGCATAGGTGTGGTTTGTGGCTATCAGTCCCACGTTCCAACTTCCAAACATGTTTACACAGTTCCTGACAAGTGCGGTGAGAGCCTTTGGCTTCCTACCAAGGTCACCTTTCATGTCTCCCGCTTCGAATTGGTTAACATCCGTTGGCGTCAGCATCATGCCCAAACTGTCTATCACGAAAAGAACTTTGGGAGCACCTTCTTTGTTATCAGCGTGTTGTTCCTTGTAGCCTTTCATGAATTCGGATATGGTCTTTGCCACGTCGTCCACCATTGACATGCTTAATTTTAGGAGTTTTTCTTCTGACGTGTCAACGCCCAGTGCCTGTAGCCATGTCTCGTCAAGTGCGTTCTCTGTGTCTATCAAGATCACAAAGATGCCCTGCGCTTGTGCGTTCTTGATTATGTTTCCTGATGCTATGTATGATTTACCTGCACCCGATTCTCCTGCAAGTACCGTGACCTTACCTAATGGTATTCCTTTATTGAAATCACTCGTCATTAGATAGTTCAGCGCATAGTTTCCTGTACTGATCCAGTCTGTGGGATCGCTGAATCCTATGCCCAGCCCCTGTATTGATTTTGTTATGCTTTTTCTGAATTTTGTTGCGTCAAACACTTTTGTCATTTTTTATTTCCTTTCTAGTATTATATCTATCTTGCTGTCTTTTGTCAAATGGTCAATGTCAATAAGTTCTACTTTACCAATTTCTATTAATCCAATACCATGTTTCTTTTCATATGGATCTATTTTATTTTCATTTGCCCATTTGAAAAAACCTATAGGAAAAATATTTTTTTTATTCTGCAGTGAGATAAAGATATCAGCCCCAATGTAATGATTATTTTTTGTTGCCGCGTAGTCTATGGGCAGATTGTCTTTGTACAGATCAATATAAGACTTTCCAAGCTCGTTGTAAGATAGATAAACTTTATTTTTTGTTTGATGAAACTGGATTAACTCGTATTCATCATCAGTAAGTTTTTCTCTTAAGGTTAAGTTTCTTTTCTTTGTCCATTGAATAGGCAACTTTTTTTCAATACGTCCAAATGATCTTTGTTCTAAGACGTGTACACAATAATTTAGATCTCGAACACTTTCTTTGATGTCCATAGGAGCAATTTTCATAAGTTTTGTAGGGTTATCAAATTCTCCTGATAATGTTTCAAATTTCATGTGGAGGTTATTGTAAAACTTTTGATCTTTCCAGTTGATGTTTTTGGGTATGCTTATAAAATCCTTTTTCAAAAAGGAATTTATTTTTTTTATTGTTTCTAACAACAGAAGTTGTATTTCACTTTCTTGCCATAATGAAAAAAAACTTCTCTTATGATCTATGTCCTCGCCGTCGCCGACATAAATGGATTCAATTAAGTTTTTCCATTTATAGGCAACGGCGTGATCATAAAGATCTATACGGAAAGCGGGTTTTCCGTCTATCTCGTATAGCATTTTTTTGTCAGATTATTTCGCTTGTCTTGATCTGATCAGTTTCAGTATGTCTTCCGCCCTCTTGGCACTGTCACCCGCGGGTGCCGCCGTTGCCGGGGCCGCCTCTGGTTGTGGTGCTGGTGCAGTTTGACTCACTGCTGGAGCAGGTTCAGATGCAGTTGCCGTCGTGGTCGCTGGTGCTTCCGCAACAGGTGTCTGTGGTTTATTGTAAGCCACTCCCGCTGGTCTGAAGTACTGTCCGTACTGTTCGAGATCATATGCCTCACCTTCAACAGATTTCTCGAATAATTCTTTGATTATCTTGACCTCTGCCTCGGTTGGCTCTTTTGGTCTGAAGTCACCCAGGTTGTGTAACCCGTGTGTGTCGATCGCGGCTCTTTCAGCCTCGTCCAACGGTCTTTCCCTTCTTGACCATTTTGATGTTGAGTAGTCAGCGTAACCACCTTTTGTGGTCTTGGTGATCCTGAAGTCAACACCCTTCAAGTAGTCAGTTGGCATTTCCTCCATCTCTGGATCCATCAGTGCCCCTCTGATTATGTTGAAGATCTGAGGTCCGATGATGAATCTTCTGATCGGATTCTCAGGTGTCGTGTCTTCCGCTAACGGATTAGTTGTGACAAATCCTTGGAAAATGTAACTTTTCTTTTTCCAGTATTTTCTGCCCATGTCTTCCATGCTCTTGTCTTTGAACCACGGTCTCACTTCTGTGAGCACTGGACAAGTCTTGCCATACATCTCCATGCACGGTACCTGCACTGTCACTGGTCTAGAGTCGGTCTGACCCTTGATGCCCGCGAACGGTAACTTGATCATGTTCCTCTCAGTCCAGAAGAATGTGTTGGTCTCGTCCTTGTCTGGTAGGAACCTGACCACTGCTTCTGATCCTTCTGCTATGTTCCAGTGTGGGTAGATGGCGTTGTCTCCGCCTGTGTTGGAAGTGGAGCGAT
>Ga0208899_1000238_pt1 | contig 37457 bp, 56 predicted proteins | sample VirMetDEL_Nov_24_FD_184518 | JGI IMG/M metagenome (GOLD analysis project Ga0208899, IMG submission 184518) | Aqueous microbial communities from the Delaware River and Bay under freshwater to marine salinity gradient to study organic matter... | ecosystem: Environmental > Aquatic > Marine >... | reverse complement strand
TCACTGATGGGTATAACGCCAGAAGGAAACATTCATCTGATTATAACCGAGAGATCGGGGCTCACTTTGAAAGGATCACTACACAATGACCAACGAAATCGAAAAGTATAAACCTGACATGCCCGATGGATACGTGGTCGGCGCCTTGGTGCGATAAAGGAGGACTGATATGGATCAAATGTGAGAATCCTTACGGATACCATTTTTGCTGTGTTGGGGTGACGGAAGACGATGCGGTTGTTTACTACGTGTCGCCACGGACGCCGTCACCCCAAGGCTTTAAGTATGCGAAATGGTATGTCTACGTTTATCAAGGGCGGTGCGTCCCGGGGGAGTATTCAACACCATGTGAGGCAATGGCCGTGATCCGAAGGTTCTACGAGGATCGATTGTCCGGCCGTTACTACAAATCAGAGTGGGTCGGAAACGGAAAAGGCGGAAAACACAGAACAGTATCGCTGCCCGATGACTTCGAAGGGCGGCACGAAAGAGAGTGGCCAGGAAGATGAGAGCGGAACCAATATACACGAGACTATTCAGATGCAATCACTGCGAAGGATTAATGGTATAAATACTGCCCCCTAAAGGACTATGAAAACCAAAGAATGCGAGGAGTGTAAAGGCGAGGGCCGAATAGCCAAGGCTTACCCGCCACCGTGCCGAGGGTTCAAAATCATCGAATGCCCCCACTGCAACGGAACCGGAAAAGAGGAGAGAGGACACGAAAGCTTGGAATGATTGAAATGAAAATACACTGCGCTCACACCCAAAAGCTCGCACCTGAAGCCCTGGTGCCGAACCCTCGAAACCCGAATAAGCACAGCGACGAACAGGTCGAACGACTGGCTAAGATTATACGGGCTCAGGGATGGCGAAGCCCTATCACGGTCTCAAAGCGTTCAGGCTTTATCGTGTGCGGTCACGGCCGCCTTCGTGCTGCAGTCCTGGCAGGATGCGAAGAGGTCCCCATCGACGAGCAAGAATTCGAAAACGAGGCCTCCGAGCATGCCCACCTGATGGCGGACAACTTTATCAAGGACTTGGCCGAGATGGACCGGGTGAAGACGGCGGAACTCGCACTCGAGATACAACCATTCATGGACTTAGAAATCGCAGGGATCGGAGAGCAGCTCGAAGTTAAGCTCGGGCTGGGTGCCCCAGAAAAGAACGACGTCGACGCTGAACCGAAGCTCGACGCCATCAAGGAACTCACTGCCAAGTGGAAGACGGAACGGGGACAGCGTTGGAGTCTGGGGCCGCATTCGCTATTGTGCGGAGACTCAACAAGCCCCGAGGACGTAAGCAAGCTCCTGGGCGCAGCCAAGCCGAATCTCATGGTTACGGATCCGCCTTACGGAGTGAACTACGACCCTGCCTGGCGATCCGCTGCAGGCAAGGGAACTCGATCCGAGGGCAAGGTTTCGAACGACGACCGGGCTGACTGGACCGAGACTTGGCAGCTCTTCCCGGGGAACATTGCTTACATCTGGCACGGGGCCTTGCACGCTGGGGAGGTTTTAGAGTCCTTAGTGCGGGCAAAGTTTGCCGTTCGATCGCAAATCATCTGGGTAAAGCAGCACTTCGCAATCTCCCGGGGCGACTACCATTGGCAGCATGAGCCATGCTGGTATGCAGTACGCGGAACTGGTCAATGGGCGGGGGATCGTAAGCAGACCACGATTTGGAATATCGCGAACCATTGCGCGTTCGGGGGGAAGGACGAGAAGGGTGAAAAGAAGACCCCTCACTCAACCCAGAAGCCAATCGACTGCATGAAGCGGCCGATCGAGAACAACTCGAACGAAGGCCAGATGGTTTACGACCCTTTTCTTGGATCGGGAACGACGCTCATGGCAGCCGTTCAATCGGGCCGTATCTGCTACGGAATGGAACTTGACCCGGGCTACGTTGCGGTCATCCTTGAGAGGTATAAAGAAGCGACAGGCGAAGACCCTGAGCTAAACGCATGAAGGTAACACAACACCACATCGACGTTGCGGCAACAGCCTTGAACCACGTGCACGACAATTTGGTGGCTCGTGGCGAGCGGGGGGATCTCGACAACAACCGTCTAGTGGCCTGCCTGATGCTACTCATAGTTAACCGGACTACGGCCGAATACGGGGCAGGCCCGTTGGATCATCGGGATATCCAGAACGAAGACAAAGAACGACTAGATGAGTTGTTTCAAAACTCGCACCTGTGGGCGTCCTTGGGAGCAATAATCGGAGACGATATCAAAATTGATGAGCGAGCCGAAAAAGAAAACCGGAAGGCCTAGGAAGGAATACGACTTGGCGGTCATTCGAGCTTTCGGAGCTGCAGGGGTTTCGAATCAGTTCATGGCGGACTACTTGGGTGTGTCTCGTCGATCGATCAGTAGGGAGATGAATAAGAACCCCGAACGGCAGGGGACTTTTGCCCATGCCTACGCTAACGGGGCTGCGGGACAAAACATCAAGCTTCTCCAGCATACCTTCGAGAGAGCTATGAAGAGCGACAAGGTTCTGATGTTCGTTCTGGAACGGAAGCTCGGCTGGCTCAAACCAGTGGACGAAGGCGGCCAAGAGGTCATTATTCGGCACGTGGACGCCGAAGGGAAGCAGGTCGACGGATTGCCTACCCACCTCATTCCGTTCCCAGACAGGAAAAACGTCCCGCCTAAACAAAGGGAAGCCTAGTGCTGGTTGGTCCAACGGTAGACCTGCCGTCATTCCACAAAGGGCAGCGCGAGGTTTACAACCTACAGCGCCGCCACAACGTTCTCGTGTGCGGGCGTCGCTTCGGCAAGTCCATCATGGGGACGATTATGGCCAGCGAAGCCCTAGGCCACAGGTGCCGATACGGGTGGTTTGCTCCGACCTACAAATACCTCGAGCCACAGTTCGAAGAGATCGCGACGTACTTCGACAATAAACCTGGCTTCAGGGTCGACCGATCAAAGAACCGACTTTACCTGTCAGCCGACCGGAGAATCTCAATAGACTTCTGGACGTGCGAGAAGCCTGACCCCGGGCGTGGATTCAAATACCACGGAATCGTTGTTGACGAGGCTGGAATCATTCGGGACCTGAAATCTAAGTGGGAGCAGTCCATCCGTGCAACCCTGTCAGACTACCGCGGTGGGGCTTGGTTCCTGGGGACACCGAAGGGCGCCTCTGGCTATTTCATGCAGCTGTTCTCGAAGGGACAGTCAACTGATCCAGAGGATGCCGAGTGGGCGTCCTTCCGACGGGGAACCGTTCACAACCCTTTCATTGACAGAGCTGAGATCGAAGCAGCAAGCCGCGAGCTTCCGCCCGACATCTTCAAGCAGGAATACGAAGGCTTTCCGGCCGATGACGGTGGAAACCCTTTTGGCCTCGAGGCAATCAAGGCCTGCTTTAAGCCAGGCATGCGGGTCGTGGACCCAAAGCCGTGGGTTTTCGGGGTCGATCTAGCGTCAAAGCACGACTATACATGGATCATAGGCATTAACCGTCAAGGGCAGGTGGTCGTTTCTGAGCGGTTCCAGTTCGATTGGCCTACCACGAAGCAGCGAATCCTTCATGTTTGCGGCCGAATACCGACCCTCGTGGACGAGACGGGCGTCGGGGATCCGGTTGTCGCGGACCTGCAGGCAGCCAGGGGCAACTTCGAAGGGTTTAGGTTTTCGAACACGTCCAAGCAGATGATCATGGTAGGGCTTCGAAACAACATCCAGCTAGGCGAGATTCAGTTCGACGACCAGCGTTTGAAGGACGAGCTGGACATGTTTTGCTACGAATTTAAAGAGAACCGGGTGATCTATACGGCACCTGAAGGATTGCACGACGACGGTGTTTGTGCTTTAGCTTTGGCGTGTGAGCTGGTAAGGCAAGGCCCAACCCGAGGCGCACTCAGGGCAAATGAAATCATAACGAGAGGCAGAAGGCTACGAACATGAGCAAGTGGAACCCCAGAAACTGGAACATCTTTTCAGCAGCTCGAGCAACCTCCGAAGGCGAGGTCAAGCCGAAGGCAACGTCCCCTGGTAAAACCTACGCTCCGGACCGTGCGTGGGATCGATTCGGCACCCGGGTGCAGGAGAAGATTGAGCCAGCCACGGTTCAAAACCAACTGCAAGCAGCAGAGGCGGGCGACCCTGAAGCAGCCCACCAAGTCTTCAATACGATGGAGATGACGTGGGATCGATTGCTCAAGAACATTCACGAGCTACGATCCGCAGCGTCCCGCCAGGTATGGGAGATCGAGGCTTACTCAGAGAAGGACGAGGAACCAACAGCCTCCGCCTTGGAAAAGGCCAGGCTTGTGGAGGACATCCTAAAGGGGATGAGATCGAACGTCGCTGAGAACAAGAACGGGATGCGGGATATGCTCTACGACATCGCGGACGCCGTGGGCAAGGGGGTGAGCGTTCAAGAGATCGATTGGAAGTTCATTGATGGGGTATGGGTTCCGAATTCAACACGCTGGGTGGATCCTCGCTACTACGGAATGAACCCGCAAGGCACCCACCTAGGCCTTCGAAACCTCAAGGATCGACTCAACTGGCAGCCGTTTCCTAGGCACAAATTCATTGTGTCAGCGTTCAAGAACCGATCGGGTAATATGATGGGTTACGGCCTCTTTCGCTCTCTAGCCTGGTGGTGGGCGGCCGGAATTTACTCTCGTGACTGGCTTGTGCGCTACGCTGAACTCTTCGGCCTTCCGTTTCGAGTCGCCCGGCATGAGCCCGGGGCAGACCAGGACGAGAAGCTAGAGATTCTCGAAGGCCTCGAAAACATGGGGGCGGCCGGTGTTGCTGTGGTCCCCAGGGGCACCGAGATCGAGCTGCTTGAGTCAACAAAGTCAGCCGGCGAGAATCCGCAGAACGTTTTGCTCGATCGACGCGACCGGTCCGCGGACATTTTGATCCTGGGTCAGACCTTGACCACGGACGTGGGTGATTCTGGTTCTCGATCGCTGGGCGAAATTCACGACAGCGTTCGAACGAGCCGATTGATTGAGGTAACGGAATGGACTTCCGACGTGATCAACAATTCGCTGATTCCGGCAATCCTCTTCTTGAACTTCGGGAACACCGACGAATGCCCGAAGATGCGCCTCCAGATCCCTGATACCTTGAACCCTTTGGAGAAGATGCAGGTTCACGAGGTCTTCACGAGAATTGCACCTATCGGTAGGACAGCCTTCTACGAGGCCCACAAGATCCCTGTCCCTGACCCCGACGAGGAGACCGTCCAACAACTAGCCCCGGCTGCTCCGCCCTTCACTGGAACCAGTACAGTAGGATCCCTCCAGCCCTTGGCGGCAGCCGTGGGCGTTCCTCCTCAAAACGACTCGGTCCTTGATACCGCGATCGAGAATGTGACGGGCGTCAGCGCGGAATGGTTGGAGCCGTTGAAGCCGAGAATCGGAGCCATCTTTGCAATGGCCACGTCCGATAACGTGTCAGAGGAGGAGTTCGTGAAGGCCTTGAACGAGCTGAGTTCGGATGTGCCAAGCCTGTTCGATCGGATCAATCGGGAAGCTTTAGCTAAGGAACTGGAAGCCCTGCAAGGGGCGGCCGTGGTCAATGGGGCTGCTGCTCGGATGAAGGGGACGCCTGGTTTTTCAGAAACTCTGGAAGCTAGCCAGAAGGAATAATCTTCTCAGCCCCTTGCATTGCCATCGAAAGGCACTCTTGAATAGCTGACTCGTTATACTGGTGCCGTGCAAGTTCAGCGTTCTGCCCTCGAATGACAGACTGAAGCGTTCGAATCTCTCCGAGGGCTTGCTGGTGTTCGTTGTAAAACGACTCAAGGTAATCCCCATTGGACATTCCATTCTTCTGGGCTTCGGATTCAAAGTCGCGCTTGAATTCTGCACTCACCCGGCAGCTCATTACCTGGGTCGGTTTCCGTGGTCTCCCGCCTACATTCTTATCCATGGACGGTTTTTAGTGTCAAAAACCTGCCCGCACAAGCTTTAGATTGCCTTCTCACGGCGTTTCGCTCATTACGAAACTACCGGTGAGACTCAACGTTAAAATCAAAGACAAGCCAATTCTGGCCCTCCTAGAGCAACTGGAGGATCCGCAAGCGGCTCTTATGTCTGCGGGTAACGGGGTCAAATCGGTTCTTCAGGATCACTATTTCGAAAAGAATGCCAACGAGCCAAACAAGCTCGGGGCAAACCGGTCGAACTGGTGGGCAGACGTCGCTCGATCTGTTCGGGGCCCAATCGCCGAAGGGCGAAAGGTTCGCGTCGAGATCACAAAAGAGGGCCTGCGCCAGAAGATCAAAGGCGGCACCATTCGTGCAAAACGCCACAAGCATCTAGCAATCCCGATCCACCCTGACGCTTACGGTCTCTTTGTTCGGCCGTTTGAGCGCGAGATGGGGGTCGAGCTGCAGTATGTCGAATTCAACGGGAGCAAGTTCTTTGGTGCCGAGATTGGCGGGAAGTTCACGCTCTTCTACTACCTAACCGAACAAGTAACTCAAGACCCATGGCCGCAAAGTCTACCGACAGAGGACGAACTCAACGCAGCAGCAAAGGAGGGAGCAATCGAAGTGCTTCTGTCCGCTTTGCAGGAGGCTACGACCTAGTCGTTCTTGCCTCTTCGCAGGAAGAACTGACTGCCAGTGAGCTGCCTAAGGACATCCAATGGATGCCCCCCGGGAGTCATTCTATTCAGCCGAAGAACACGGCGACGGGTCGCGGGGTCAAACTCAAGGTGACCGTCGGCGAGAAGCTCGTCGAACACCTTAACGCTCAGGCTGAATCGATTCGAAAGCAGGGGCATCAGCTCTTTGTGGACTTCAACCACAACGAAGACAACGGGGCCGCAGCGCACGTTGACAACTTTTTTTGGGCTGGGAGTGACCCTGTTCAAGGTGGAATCCGAGCCAACGTTCGCTGGACGGACGATGGAGCCAAAGCCCTCCAGGGGCGCAAATTTACACGCTTTTCTCCCTGCTTCGCGGCCGATCGTAGCGGGAAGATCGGTGGTCTATCCACGGCAAACGTGGGGGGCCTGACAAATCGGCCAGCGTTCGCGGAGAATGAGCGCATCGTGCAAGCTAACCAAACCCTAGAAACTATGGACCCAGAAGATGTTGAAAAACTAGTGGCTACCGCGGTGCAAAACGCGCTCCCCGGTGTCGTCAAGGAAACCGTCAACGCAACCCTCACCCATCTCAAAGCAACCGATGGGCCTCCTGCTGAAGGCAAGGAAGACGAGAAGGAGGGCGAAGAGGACGAGGAGAAGGAGAAGCTCAAAGCCCAACTGGCTGCCTATAAAGCCAAAGACGCTGAATCGCTCAAGGCACGGGTCGATCAAATCGTAGCAACCGCAACCGAGCAGCGAATCATCGCTCCGAAGGACGAAAAAGCGATTGCCGCATTCCGCGCTCAAGCAGAGCAATCTCCAGAACTCGCCGAGCGCCTGCTCAACGTGAAAGCCACGAGCGGAGGCCAACCGGTCAACGAGTTTACTGCCAACGTCACCCCTGAAGGGGGACCGACCGATCGGCCAACGTTCCAAGCCAACGCAAACGACATCCAAACGGAGATCGTAAAGTATGCGGCCGAACACAAGGTCGACGAAGCGACAGCCTTTGCTGCTGTCTGCTCCAAGAACCCTGCGCTCGCCAGCTAATCTCGGGCTGAAAACCCACAACAGAAACAAAGGAACAACGACAAATGAGCAAGCAAGTTGCACAAGCCATCGTTCAGCCCCAGGAAGCATTCGTGAATGGGGCTGACCATACTGACGCTGCGGGACAAATCGTCCGACTAAACGCAGGCGTCTCCACACTGGTTACCTCCGATACGGCTTTGACTGCCTTCGGTGTAATTCAGGAAGGCGGCCTCTCCGGAGAGGAAGACACCATCAACCCTCTCGCTGCAGGCGCGAAGGTTCAAATCAAAGCCGATGACACCCCAGGCTCAATCGTCGCGGGATCTTACGTCGCGGTTCACACCAATTCGAAAGTCAAGCTTGCTGCAAGCGGCAAGGCTGTCGTTGCTGTCGCACTCGAGACGGCTGGAGCAGGTCAACTGTTCTGGGCGCGGACGTGCGTTCCATTCCTCCACGCATAATCGCAGAGCGTTCAACCTAAACGAATACTGATCTGAAATGAGAAATTCTCGAGCATACAATCCAATGCTGACCGGTTACGCTCGCGTGATCGCTCAGCGAGAAACCACCCCAGTGGCTGACATCCTGGCACCCCATGTCGAGGTTGCAGCCACGATCGGTCAATACAAACGCTTCGACACCAAGTCCAGCTTCTTGAAATACAAGACGCTGCGGGGCGTTGGTGGGCAATCGACTCGCATCACGTTTGAAGGCGATGACCCGACTTACAACTGCCGGGCTCACGGTCTCGAACACGCGATCGACGACCAGGAACGCGATACCTACGGTCAAGGCGACCCACTTGGCATCGAACGCATCGCGGTTGAGAACCTCGTCATCGCTGCACGGCTCTCCCGGGAGTCTCGAGTGATGACTGCCCTTAACAACGCTGTGACGGCTACGGGCGGCAAAGGTGTCTGGGGTGACAACAACAACGATCCGATTAAGGAAATCGACGGTGAAATTGAAGCCGTCGCAACCAGCATTGGGAATGTTCCAAACCACATCGTGTTCGGGCTAACCGCATGGCGTCGTCTCGTTCATAATGCGAACGTGCTCGGCCGCATGCCAGGGGCGGATCTCCAAGAGGTCAACCAAGCCCGAATCGCCCGATTGATCACGCTCAACCCTGCAATCAACATCCACATTGGAACGATGGTGCAGGACAACAACGGGCCTGGAATGGCGGAAGACAAGGTGCAGCTCGTCGGGGACGAATGCTACATCTTTTATTCAAACTCCAACCCAACGACCATGGATGCTTCGTTCGCGAAAACGTTCGTTGGTGGGCGGGGCGGAATCTCGCAGGTCCGAAAGTGGCGTGACGAGAACGCGCACTCTGACATCGTTTCAGTGGATTGGTCTGAGGACGTCCAAGTGACTGCCTCGATCGCTGGAAAGCGTATCACCACATCTGATAGCTAAGTCGGAGAGCAGCAAACAAATCACCCGGGGAGGGTGGACTGACTGCCCTCCCCTTTTGACTTAACCTTAACCCTACACCTGATGCCTGACGCACAAACGATACAAACGAGGCCTGAAAGAGACGACTCCGTAGCGCAGCTTTTGACGCGCATGGTCGAGATTCTGCACCGCAATGGCGGCCGAGTTGCTGGCAAGCGAATCGATAACGGGAGCGCCTATACAGGGCTAGACTGCACGCAGTTTGTCGCGGGAGGTTCAGGGGCTACAATCTCGAGCGGAACGTTTCCGGACTTTGATGGAAGCGTGAATGGCATCGTTTTGGCTGCTGGCCAGCCTTTCCCTTTCGAATTCACGTCTATCCAGCTTTCAGACGGCGACGGGTGGGCGATCAACAAGGAATCTCCAAGCTGATAAAATGGCTCGAGGTTTAGGCAGATTTTTCAGACGGGGGCTATTCGGCCGAGTGTTCGGCGTCGGCACCGTTCTTTATCGTTACCTTACGACCAGCGACGGCCGCACGATCGAGACGTCAAACGGTTGCCCTATTCGAACAAGCGAGGACCTAAGGTTTATTCGCTCAAGCTCTGGCAAAATTTTACACACAAGCGACGGGCGACCGTTTTTCACCAAAGTCAACTAATCAAGCACTATGGCAGGATCCCCAGTTACCCCTTTTGACCTTACGACGATCACGTCAGCCCCAGAGACCGACTCTATTATGGTTTTCCGGGATGGTGGCGAGAACGATATCACTCTCCTGAACTTCCTAACGTCCGTCCGAACGATCGCGGATGCGAACCCCACCAGCGTACGCTTGGCGACATTGGATGGCTCTGGGATCCTGAACGTTTCCCAGCTCCCCGCAGGATACGACGACAGCGCCCCTATTGGCGAGTGGGCTATCGACAACACTGATCCTGTTCTAAGCGATTCAGGGGGAAGCACGGGCGATAAGTACCGCATCGTGGCAAGCGGAACGATCGCTCAAGGTTCGGGCACGCTTTCGATCAACGGTCAATCGGTGAACGCTGGCGACTTGATGGTCAAGGGATCGTCTGCATGGTATATCGCGCCGAAGGTGGCGAACCATTTTGACGGGTCTACGGATGAAGACAGCGCGGCTGATCTTGGCGATTATTACAGAACAGGCGACGTTAACGACCGAACCAACGCACGGCAGGCAGCTAACGGGGTCTACAATAACGGGGCGAGCGGCTATCTCAGCCTTTCCGACAGCGCGTTGTTGGAAGGCGGGGACGGGACGACGGATAGCCCCTGTGGTGAGTCTGCAATCATTGAGATCGACGACTTGTCCAGTGATTTCCACATCAGCTCAAAGCTGACCGGATCAGCTCCAAACAACGAACGAGCTTGGCGAGTCACGTCCGCAGGAAAGCTCAATATCCGGCTCTACGATAGCTCAACTGCTATCTACATCGGCAGCACAGGCAACACTACCCTTGTCACTGGCAAAAAATATTTCGTTGCCTGGGCATATGACGGTAGTGGGTCTGACACTGGGATTACTCTAGTCGTCAACGAGATTAAGCAAACCCACACCGCCGACAGTGCCGGGTCTTACACGGCGATGCACGCCACAAGTGCGACGCCTTATCTGCTTCGCAACTCCAGCAGCTACAGCAAGGGAATCCTCCATTCCTACGCTTTTTGGGACCGTGAGTTGAGCGTAACAGAACTGCAGGCGCTTAACGCGAACGGCAATACGCCGGCAGTCGCCGACCAATGGGGAGGGGCTGGGAACGTATTTTCAGGCGATTCCACTAGCTTTGCGAGCTCGTTAGGTAATTGGATCGAGTGGGGCTCAACCAGCATCACTGTGCAACAGGCTGGAGGGAAAGGGCAGATCACTAATACGGCCAGCTCTACAGGCAACCGAGGGCTGACTAACCCTACAAACACTTTCGCTCAGTATCAGCGTTACCGATTGACCTTTAAATGCCGATGCTCCAGCGGCACAGGACAAGCACTTAGGGTGCGAGGAGTTTCCGGTGGCGCATTCAAAGAAATCTCCAAAGCCCAAAACGGCACGACCACATCCAATTATTTCAACTTCACCCCAACAGGAAGTGAGTTGACTTATAGCTGCGAGATCATAGGAGATCACACATCAGCAGATGCAATCGTTTTTGATTGCTTCAATAACACGGGCGCCGGAGAGGTCTACGACATCGACGACATTGTGCTGGAGCCCACCGGTGCCGTCGTCGCACTCCTGCCGGAGAATATCGAATCCGATGGATCAATCGTAGACGTCAGCTCCAACGGGCTGAACGCAACCGCTACCAACGTCACTCCACTGCGAACTAAACCGCAAGTAAGCGGGTCGTTTACTCCACAGCTTTATTTTGGGGCGTCATTGCAGACAGTGAGTATAGCGGCTGGAACCTGGTATAAGGATGCCAACAACCCTAAGCTGATCAGCTTTTCCATTCGGATTGAGTCGCCTAGCGCAGTGTCCGACGCTGGCAATGTAGTGGTTAGCGGACTGCCTTTCAACGCCGTAAACGACGCAGCAAAACGGTTTGTAGTGCAAGCGCTAATCTTAAATGCTACAGGCTTGGGGAGCGCTATTTCTGCCCTCTCTATTGCAAACACAGACGACATCAACCTCTATGAGACAGGGGCTACAGGAATTACTCCGATCACAAATGCAAACTGCACAACCTCAACGATTCTAACCCTTTCTGGGTTCTACGAAATCGCTTAACATATGAGTTCTCAAATCGAAAACGCAATCGGGCTAGTCAATCAACTAGCATCACAAGCGGTTAACCGCGCACCTGGCAATCAGCTCCACGCTGCTTTGACCGGCAAAGGTTCGCCACTAGAACGCCTAAAGGCGCGAACGGTCCTGGGCCAGCCGATGGACGAAACAGAGTTGCCGGGGTTTTATGCTTCACTGAGCTCTGCCATTGACACTCACAACGCTGCCGTAGTCATCAACAAGCCGACGCTGGAAGAGGTTGTGGCAATTATTGGGTCAGCGGAGCCAGTCGAAGGAAAGTGACTTCAACACTCCGCAAACCACAATCCGAAACAGAAAGCAAGAAATGAGAACCGCAGTAATCATCACAGCAATCACAAGCGCCCTTCTTCTCGTGGGGTGCGGGGCAGGGACCCGGGTGTCCTTCTCGGAAGTAAAGGAAAGCCTGGACGCAAACGGGGCCGTGACAGGCCGCGAGACGGTAACGGTCGAGAGAAGCTCACGGGCGATCAATACGAAGGTCGCCCTATCCGATCTCGAGTCCAACGTCAGTTACAACCCGACGAACGGAATGGCCAGCGGCCTATCAACGGCAGACCTGAAGGCGGATCCAGAAACCCGAATGTTCGAAGCGTTCGAGAAAGGCATGTCGACGGCCGCAGCGTTCCGAGGAGTAAGCCAGAGCGATGGGCAGATGAGCGAGTTCCAGCAGCAGTTCTTCCTTGAGCTACTGCGTCAGCAATTCAGGCCTGATCCCGGTGCAACCAACAATCCTCCCGCGTTAAGCGACGAGGACCTAAGCGACGTGCGCGCACTCCTTGAAGGGCTTAGAGCCGAACGGGCCCGAAGAGAAGAGGAATAACCGAACCACGTGGAAGCGACTCGAGCTATGAAACGCTGGACGGCCGAGCAATCGCTAACCTTTTTGACCGACCCAGCGGCGGAAGCAAAGCTTGGTATGTATGACACGTGACCGAAGGAAATCCAGAGATCCCCTGCAAGGTCTTCAAACAGGCATTCGATCACAGTCCTGTCGGAACTGCGATTGTAGGAGCTGATAATGAGTGGCTTTACGTCAATGAAGCGTGCGCTGCGGCGTTTGGCTACGGACTTCTGGAATGGCCCCACGACCGAACCTGGCGCGATTTCACCGTCGACAAAGACATCGACGGGGATCAGCAGTCAGTCGATGCATGTTTACAGCGGAACGGCCTTAACCGATACACTCTTGATAAACGCTACCACCGTAAGAACGAAGGAGAGTGGTTTTGGGCGAAACTCTCGGTCCACGTAGTTCGAGATGAAGACGGAAATTTTCAGTATTTTGTCAGCTATATCGAACCAAAGCCGAGGCCTCCCTTGTCCACGGCTGTTCTTGCGGTTGCGCTCAAGCATTGGAAACCCGTCAGCAGCGTTTCAGCAGCCTCATTCTTTATCATCCTATGGGTGCTTGAATTGATCACGACCGAGAAGCTTAAAAAGATTCTGGAGATTTTGATGCTATGGCCGACGAATGGGTAACACTGACAGCCGACGACGTTTACCGCGCGATGAGCGCGGACGAGATCACGGCCGTCGCTAACGTTCAGCTTCCGCCAGGCGACTTCATTGCAGACAGCCAGGGACAGTACGTCACCAACTCGCAAGGGCAGCGCTTCATGCTTACGCCCCCTGTGATAGCATTGGTTGACGATGTGGTCGAAGAGGTCTCCCTGGAGATTCGCGGCTCAATTGCATCCGGAGGTTACGACCTGGACGACACCCCGAAGATTCCAAAAATGCTGAGAGGGCACGCCATGGCGATCGTCCCTTTCAAACTCTGGTCTCGTATCGGAGGGCAAATGCTGGACGTGGACGGAGCCCGGGAGCGACTCTACGATCGAGCAAACGACGTGCTTCGAAAGATCGAGGCAGGAGAATTCAACGGACTTCCTGAGGCTGGTGGAACGGAACCACAAGGCGCAAGGATGCTCTTCAAGAGCTGTGACCGTATTTCAACGTGAGCACGTCTAGTCGACATTCTCTAATCCAGACCGCGATTGCTGACCGAATCAAGGCTCAGGACGAAATTGACAACCCGACCAATGCGGAGCAGGACCACTTTGTTGCCCGTCTAAAGGTTCCCGTGCACGAAGACGCGTCTGGCAACTGGCTGGAGGAGACAGCGCGCAAGATTAAAACCATCGGCCTGGCGATCGTTGTCCGAAAGGGGCTTTACACAATAAAAGGTGTCTTTGAAACATTCCCCTTCCTGGTTGAGATCGTCGAGGTTCCTCTCATTAACAGGGGGACTATGGGCACTGGCCTAACGGCTGAACGGGCTATGGAAATCGTCACAGAATGCCTTCGCCACTGGGGCCCACTAGAGTGGACCGGAGAAGTTGAGAACCTTGTCGTCAACGGTAAAGAGGGCCAGAAACAACTAACCTATGCGATCCGGTTTGATGTCCGGTCGTTCGTCAAAGAAACAGCAAGAGCATTATGAGCAATCCAGCAGGACGCGCAGGCGTTAATTTTGGATCCGGCGGCACGATTGTCGCGGCAGGCTTCCCAGGAGGAGGCGGGGCAGGAGTCGAGATCGGTATCATTCGGGGGGCGTTGGTCGACGTCACGCAAGTGCAGGACGTAATCGACAAGGACGCCCTCACCCAGGGCCGAGCTTTCGGCGAGCGAGTATGGCAGTTGACGCTGGACATTGTGGTCTCGGCTGATACCCAAGCTTTAGCTGCTGCCGTTCTTTGGCCTTCACCCCTCGCCACGGTAACCGTTCAGAATGCCTGCGACGGCAATGCGGAAGTAAACGGGGCTTGGAACGTAGAGCCCGGGGGCGGATGGAATTTCGGTTCTGCAGAGTTCAGAAGTGGAACCATCATCCTCACCCGTCGATCCGCTAGCACGGCTGATCACACCGCAGGAAATGCAGTTGCCCTTGGGGCGATGGGCTGATGCTGACTCTGGACCAACAGTATGCCATAGCGCAGGCTCCAGGTCCTGGGCCGACTGGCGGCCTGAAACTGCGGCAGGCTGCTGTCGGCCATTTTATGCTCTTGTCCCGCCTTGAAAGCCCTCTGGTTTCCGACCCTCGCAACATGAAGGCTGGCGATCTTGCTTTAGCCTTGTGGGTTCTGGGGCGGCCGTGGCGGAAGGCTGAGAGGAACGTTGGCAACTATACGACTCGGATGTGGATCAGATACGACGTTCGGGTGTTCAAGGACGACGCGAACACCTATCTCTCGAAGCTCTGCGATCTACTGAATTATTGGAAGTATCACACGACCGGGCTGAAGTGCTGGGAGAGGAACGGCGGCAAGAACACCCTCCCTGCGGTCTTCTCGATGCAATACGCGCTTAACCAACTAGGCTACACGGCTTCCCAGTCTTTGGATCACCCATTGAAGGGGGCTCTGGCTGCCCTGACGGCAATGAACGCCATGAGCAACCCCGACTCAGCTTTGATGGACGAGGATGTTCTTGGATACATGGACGACGTCCGGAGGCGCAGACGCGAACGGCTAGCGAAACAGAAGGAAGAATCCTAGCACCATGGCGGCCGACGTACCGGTAACAATCGAATTTGAAGGTGAAGGCTCCGACGCTATCCGCGAAACAAAAGCGGTCACGCAGGAGTTGAACAACACCAACAAGGAGCAAGAGAAGTCTATCTCTCTTACAAACCTACTTGTCTTTGCGCGTCGCAGGCTTTTAACGGTATCAGCGGCCGTTGCGGCCGTCGGACTTGGGAAGAAGCTCCTGGGCGAAGCAGCAGCGATTGACGCATTCTCTCAGTCCGTCGAAGTTTCGTCTGGAAAGGTCCAAGAGTGGGCCGTGGCGGCCAAGCGAACCGGGATCACGATGGACGACATTCGCGAGGTTCTGCTCAACCTGACTCGGGAACAGGGCGCGGAATCGAGTATCTTCCGTCAGATTGGCTTAGACTTGGCCGAGGTCCGGAACGCCAGCCCCGAAAGGCTATTTGAACTCCTGGTCTCCAAGATCGATGAGGGCAAGATGAGCGCATCCGAACTAGGGGCAGCTATTCGAGTTATGGGCGGGAACGGTGAAAAGGTATTCCTGGCCCTATCGAACGGGTTCTCGCGGTTCGCAAAGCAAGCCCGGGAGGATGGAAGGATCGTCGCTGAAGAGGCCCTGGACCCAATGAATGAATCGATGGCGGCCGTTAGTCAGTCCTTCGATCGAATTGTCGAAACGGTCAAAGGCGGTATGACCCCAGCTCTTGAGGCTGCAGCTAAAGCCACCACACCGCTCTTGGACGGCATCAACATGTCATTAATCGGGCTGAAGAATTTAGGGGGGGTCGCATTTAAAGCGGCAAAGCTCGGCTTAGGGTTCACTCTTCCCGGGGCCGATACGGGGGCTCTCGCTCGAGATATGGTTGATTCAGCTCAAGGGGTAGGGTTGAACACCTTGGCGGACATGGCGCAGCAGCAGGGCGACCTGGAAGCCACGAGAACGAACCGCGGTGCAGCTTCGCAGGCAGACCTTGCCAGGCAGCTTGGCCGGGCTCAACGTTTTGACGAACTTGCCGATCAGCTTGGTAGGCGCGAGGCTGTTGACGGCTTTGCTCGCGCTGGGTTATTCGTGACACCTGGGGCAGCTTCCGCGCAGACGTCCCAACAAAGGCAGATCGCCATCCTCCGAAGGATTGCAGACAACACTCGAAACACGGTGCAGGCCGTTCAATCTAACTGACCATGGGAGCTTACGTTGCAAGGCCAGGATACACGGTAGGAAATCTCGTTTTTGTTGAGGAGTCGCAGACTTTCAACATTCAGCGCGGAACCCGAACAACCCGAACGTGGGAGGGCCTCCCCAATGACATCGAGTATCACTACAACAATCGAAACACATCTTTCCCGGGGCATGTCGACGTTACTCGAGAGAAAACCCCGACGCCTTACCACCGAATCACAGCGCACTACGGGATCGATCTGTTCTCCGTTTGGGGACGTCAGTCCGCCCAGCACGAAGTTCCCTTGGTGGCTTCCCTGATGGGGCAAGAACTAGACTTCGCTTTCCCGGGATGGGCTCGGTTCATCGAGATCGAAATCGACAAGCACTACACCGCCCAGCTAGCACATAGTCGGTTCAATTTGAACTCGATCAAGTCCTCAGCGTTATTCGAAGACGGAGACAAGACGACGCCAGCAGTGCTGAATACGACCCGACTGACTTCGACGGCTCTTGATATCCTGGCAACCCGATACGCTACTACCTACATTCGTGGCGCCGAGGTCTTCTACGAGCCTCGCTACGTCGTCACCAATACGATCAACGTCTCTGCTGACTTCAACTCGGACCTCTACCCGGTTCTAGATTCGAACACGGGCAAGATGCTTTCCCATACTCGAATGCTAGGGGAAGGCCTTCAGGCAGGAGAAATCATTCCGGCCGGGACCGTGGTTCCACCTCCAAAAGTCAACTGGTGGCACAAACAACCTTTCCAGAAGCAGCAAACCAGCGAGAATACGTTCATTGTTACCCGGGAATGGTGGGGCGTGACTTACTTCGACGAGAACCTATACGAGAAAGTGATTTAAAATGTCTGCCGTAGCATTAACAGCCCTCAAAGACCTTACCTCCAGCAACTTTGGAGAGGTCAACATCACGGACGAAACCTACCAGGCGATCACGGCTGGAACAGGGATTTCCGCAACGCACGCAGACGTCGGCCAGATTCACGTCAACAACACCACGGGGGGCGACCTTACGCTCAAGATCACGGTTCCAACACCAGTCGATTCAGGGCTAGACCTGATCAACAAAACGATCACCACCAAGGACTACACGGTTCCCGCGAACAAAGAAATCGTCATCGCCAACATGGGCGCCTACAACGACCCGAACAACGACCAGAAAATCATTTTCGACGCATCGGCTACTGGGCTAGAAGTGCTCTGCTTCAAGCCAGTCGTTGCAGGATACAAAGGGCAATCCGTTCTCTAATGGCGACAGGTAATCCAGATCAAGGCGTCCCTACCGGGGTGGGTAGGAAGTCTTCGCAGATTCGCGAACAGCAGCAGCACATGAGGAAATTTCACGTGCGGCCGGGCGTAGGGCGGGCAACCTCTCACACCCCTGCCGGGACCTTTCTCACTTCTAAGAGTCGCCCGAAGCAGCGAGGCAACTCGGTCCCATCGGAAACAAAGCAGGCAAACTACTGGGCTTGACGTGTGCCGAGCGAGTTCACAGACCATTTCCCTGCAGTCAGCCCGGTCAACCAGGGCGACCCGGTAGCGAGTAACCAGCAATGGGAATTCGCTGAAGCGATCAACGCTCGAATCCTTTCTGGTGCAGGCGACGCCCACTGGCGATCGCTCTTCGCGGCCTACTCTTTCACGCGCAACTTCCGGAACCACAACTCTGGCGGCACTGTATTCTCTCCGGAGGATGAGTGGTGGACCTATTACGGGCTGCTCCCCGAGACCGAATACGATTGGCCTGCTGCAGCCCCGGGGGATCCAGAAGGCCTCAACGTCAACAGCCCGATCAATACCTACTTTTTCGGGATCAACCCTACGGTCGATGCTGAAGACACCCGACTGAACGACGTCCCTCTTCGCCAGCCCCCCGCTATCGGCCCTTTGCCTACGACCGACCTAGACTACTGGGAACTCGGTAAAACGCAGCGTGGCGGCATTCTGACAACTGATTTGACCGATTTCTCGCAAGCTCCTGCCATGTATGCTGCCAGGACGATGGAGGATTATAACACCAGCATCTCCGAAAAGACCCTTTTCCATAAGACGGCAGGTGGCCGAATCCACCCGAGCACGGAGTCGATGAACCGCGAGAAAGGCCAGCAGATCAACCAGATGCGGTCCCGGTTTTGTTCGGAGTTCCGAGGAACTGCAGCCCAACGCGAGGACGATCCGAACTGGACGCCCGTCGAGCTGACGGTTCAGTACGAGGCGATGTTCGCGAGCCAGTGGTTTTTAGCGCCGGCGAGATCGGAACTGGTCGGTTCACTTGGGGCAATCGAGTATGTGTATCCGATCTTCGAATGGGACGCCGAAGCCACGGCCGAAACCTACGGAGACGACGCTGGAACTGACAACTTCAGCCCTGTGGCGAGCTTCGCATTCGCGGGAGTGATTCTCGTCGGTGAGAATTTGACGGGCACGAGGCGCGTCGCGATCGAGGTAGATGGCGAGGACCTGGTCACCCTAGAAGTTGATGGGACGACTGAAAGCTCTATGCTCTGGTGGCCTGACACGGTTACCGGAAACGTCAAGGCGCGCCTGCTCGATACCTTGCAGCCCGGGGAGGACGTCTATGTAGAGATCGCAGAGCTGCTCGAGCACAAGCCAGAACCCTTCGACATTGACGTCTTTATTCGGATGTCAACTGCCCGGTCGAATAGCCCGACGATCTACAGGGGCAAGATAATCGACACCGCTCCGGAGCTGTCCGCCGCCTACTTCGTGAACGGGTGTATCTACAACCCGACGAACACCCAGGTCCCGACCGATACCAAACTCGCGAAGCATCCGCACTACCAGGCAATGCGCGACTTCCTGCTTCGATGGTTCCGCATTGTTGGCTATCAGAATCTGAAAGGGTACTACGTTAACGGGGATGGGAATTCGGTTTTGGTGTTCGATCGTCGCGGAAACGGTGCCGATGACGCAGATTTGTTTTTCGACCTGGCTCCGTCCGACTCTCCAGTCACGATCGCGAGGCCTGACGTCTACTACAAGGTCGTTTCGGCCGGGACGCCTTCAGGCTATATCACGTACGACGGGAAAAACTATGAGCTGGGCGACAAGTTCAAAGGAACCTTTGCTCAGTCGATCGACTTCACTAACGCGACCCAGCTAGCAGTCAAAGAGGATTTTTTCCTCGTGGATCCGAATGACATCGAGGAGCTTGGCGAATCCCGGGAGTGGGTGATGTCGATCGGGGGGCAGGTCGTATTCAAGGATTCTGGCAGTAGCGGATGGAAGCCAGACAACATAGGGAACATCTACGCAACATTCCTCGATCGCTGTTCGCTCCTTTCCGATTCAATGAAAGGGGATACTGGATCTCTTGCAGGTAAAGAACTCAACCGCTACGGCCGTGGGAGTTCTGTGGCGTCACCTATTGTCATCCGAACCGAAATAGCCCCGGGGCAACGATACGAGGGCGACAACGTTCCTTATTGGGGTGTCTCAGCTCGAGTCTACACCCCGATCAATACCGCGGACGGAGCAAGCTCGACCGATTGCCGGGATTCAATCTTTCACGCTGGCGACGTTGACCTAGTAGAGGAGGGCGACTGCGCGGGCATTTCCGCTCACTACCGATCGTGCCAGGTGTTCAAGGCTCCTTATTTGATTAAGGAAGTTCGAGTCGGGGCCGAATCTCAACTGGTCGAAGTGGAACTGCAGGGCAGGCTTCGAAAGACCGATAGCGCACCAGCAACCATTGCAGACGACGAGACTGAACGCTCGGACTATTTGACGGATGATACAGACGAGCGAAGCGACGAGAACACCGTCATAGGCGTCCTTTCATGGTACGTCGACGGGAACACGCCAGACGAAGAACGCATCGGAGACTTTAGCCCGAATGCATCCACTGACTACGTGGCAACGGACTACTCTGGCAGCCTGCTTTGCCGGTTCTTTTTTCAGCAATTGATGCCGAAAGTTTACAACGACAACGACAACGAGATCCAAACCGATCGCGACCGTAGGAGCTATCACGATCTCCCTGCTTATGGCGAATTTGTGATCCGTGCAATGGTTGGAGGCTTTGTTGATGAACCGACGATCGAGGACACTTTAGTCTACCACGACACAGGGGGCGGACCGGCAGGGGCTTCGTCGTTCTGCGACGGGCAGACATCCCGCGACTACACGATGGCAACGCTGATGGAAGCAGTGAACGCTAACGGAGTGGGGCAGGATCGATTGCCTATTCGCGCAGAGAACGAGACCAAAGGATACGGGGCCTTTCCGCAAACGAAGTGCTACCACGGAATGTGGACCGAAATGGGGCAAGCTTTGAACCTTTTGAAGTCCTGCCGCTTCGGCGTTCCTGTCTATCTCGAGTCAAGGCGCATGACCTACTGGGACGTCTACTCGGCCAACATCGAAACCATCAACGGTTACTACATCATCCGTGGGGCTTCTTGGCGGCAGCCGACTACGCTGCGGACGGTTGATACTGCCTACTACCAGGACGACGTTCCTTTCGGCGACAACGCTGAATCCTACATGACGATCTTCAACGATGGATCAGGGTTGAAGCTGCTCTGCTACTACAGTGAAGTCCAATGGCGAATGAGGCCGCACCCCAAGGTTCTGGAGGCTGTGCCAGAATCACTTCGCTCCTACGTGGACAGCTTAGGCCTGGGCGTGCCTTACGTCTACAAAGCGCCTTCTCAAGTTCGATCAGTGCTGATTCGCGACCCTGAGCCCGGGGACGCATTGATTGACTTCACCAACCTTGACGTGGTTCAGGACCCAGCCGAAGGCTGCGAGATTGGCCAGTCAGGAACCCTTGCCCCGCTTACGCCTCCCACAGGCGATATCATCACCCCGCTTTCAGGTGGCAGCAGTGGTGGAACGATAGGCGACGCCGAATCATACTCCCAAACCAACATGGGAGTGGAATCGATTGGCGAGACCTACATCCGAATCCCCGTTCAATAATCTTTTTTGACCCATTATCGATTTAGGGCTTGCACTCTTGCGGCCTTGCGGTAATGTGGTAAGCAAGAAAGGCGACAATGAATAGAAACTTAAAACTAGAAGCGAACAGGGACCTGGTTGAGATGAGCAACGACGAGTTTTTGCAGAAATTTGAGGCAGACGGCCGGGGAGCGTTCGCAACAGGCCGAATCCTTCAAGGGCTATGGGAGAGAGAGAACTGCCAGGAGTGGAAGGAATACGGGTTGCTGGAAGGCAAGCCAGTGGTTGTTTTCTGGATGTTCGAGAACCATGAAGCAGAGCCAGAGAGCGGAGACGGATCTGATATTCCTTTCGATTCAGAGCACATGACTCACTTCGAATTTATTGACTAACCCACTAGAACAAAAAGGAGACACGAAATGGAACAACAAATGGAGATCACTGACAAACCTGAACAGCAGGAAGCCTCGCCGAAAGCCCGGCAGACTCACTACCGATACCACGTCGTCCACCTTGCCCAGTTGATTGCTCTAGAGCACTTCAACGTTCTGGTCGAAGGAAAAGACCCTGGTCCGTTAGGAGAGCGGATAGACGATCGATGGATGGGCAAGATTCAAAAATGGACGGACGGGAGGGCGAGCTTCGAATCGAAAAGAGCCGGGATTTTGACCGTTGCGAAGGTCCAATACTGCTCCCTGCTTTTGGCTTCCCCTGGCCTGCACAACCGACACAACGAGTGGAACTTCAAGCGAGGCTGGACGGATAAGCTTTTGACGATCGCCGACCTTGAGTCGCTGAACTACGAGATCGTGAACAAGATCACCCACGCAGACATCTAGGCAACAGAAAGGACTACCGCAGCTCATGAATCTTACCTACTGGACAATCTCACGAGTGACAGACTCTGACGCCTACAGCCTGAGAGGGAAGCGCAAGAAGGAGGTTCTGAAAAAGTTCAAAGGCCTAGGCGAAGACTCGCAGAAGGACTACTCAGACCAGATAGAGAAAAGGACGCTAGAATATACCGACGGATTCAATCTTCTTGACGAATGCTTGTCGGAAGATCGGGGAGGGGCGATCTGTACTGAATCCGTTGCAATGCCTATTCCTCCCGAATACTTCGCGGGCTACGTTTCTCCGCAGAAGACGGAGCTCCCTGACAAGGACTTCATGGAGGGGCTGATATGATGGCGTTCCCGTTGTTCCTGATCATTCTGTTTTACTCAATCCTCCTCGCGGGAGGCTCGTTCGCAATCTGCTTTATCCTCCACCTTGTTGACCTAGTGGTCACCTGGTTCCAGGCACGAAAACAACCATCAAACCCGTTCAAAGACAATGGCTAGAAAAACAACTCTAAAAGAACCAAAGGATATCGCTCACGAGGTCGCCTGCAATGGACACCTGGATGCAATTCGAAGGCAGATCCAACAGCTTGAAGAGCTAGTTGAGCACCATGAGAAAGCCCCGAAAAGCTGGGCATTAAGCGGCACTCTATACGAGTTCCGGAAACAACTCGGAGACGCTATCAGCTTTGCAACCCCTGTAGGCAAATGAATAAGTCAAATTTCGAAGCATACAAGCGGACGATGCAAAGCAGCAGGCCTTCCACGTTCGACCACACCGACTTCTCGTCCTTCATTCCTACGGGCGGCCCAGTCTACGTCAAGAAGGTTTGCGGGGGGCACCTGTGGGCCGAAGACGGGGAAATCCAAGGGGAGGTCGTTCAGGTTCACTACCTGCTGGATCACTACTACAACGGCGAGCTGCAGTTCGTTCCCGAGGACGAGTTCAGCTACCAGAACGCGCACGAGATCGTGTACCCCGACGGACGGACGTTGATTCACGGAAGATTGGAGGCTGAGGCATGACAGAAATTCGATTATTCAAAGGGTCAGCAGCAAGAGGGAGCAACGAGGACGTTTCATCTCTTAGAATAGAGTCACTCATCCCGGTTCCTGCTTTCGCGGAACTCAAAGACGCTGGAGAATGCTACGACAAGGAAGCTGAAAAGCTTGTCGACGCCCTTTATAAATCCCTCCCGGGCGGAACCATGGACAGGGTTCTTATCAAGATGCTTGAACGCCAGGCGTCCCTTTTCCGTGTAACGCACACCACGATAGGACTAGAGAAAGGATAAGCATGCTAGAGCAGCAACAAGCAGACGCGAATCAAATGCCAGCAGCAACGATCAAGGAGATTGAACGGAAGCACGTGGCAGCAATCAACGATAAGCTAGTAAGCATCAGTCGGAAGGTTGAGCTATACAAAGGCGGGACACCGAACTGGGATCGATGCACGATTCTAGGTTCAGTCAGTGACTGTCTTTCAGCAGTAGAAAGGGTCATAGAACAATGATCAGGCAGATAAGATGCTTCGGCCCAAGAACCGAAGGAAGCGAAACGTCGATTGGGATGTGGGTCCGGCCGGATACTACCGACGAGGGGATCTGCCGAGACATCATAGAGCGAGATCCTTACGGACTCTTCAAGGCGTCCAAACGGATAAAATACGGGCTTTTAGCTCGCCTTCACCCAGCCGTATTCGACATCGGCGCCAATATCGGGGCATTCAGCCGCCTGGCGTTCAACGTGTGGCCGGATTGCTGGGTAAAGGCCTACGAACCCCACCCGCTCAACTACGGACTCATGAAGCTAAATCTTCGCGGCAAGAAATACGACTCAGCGATGGCGGCCGTCTACGGAGAAAAGCTTCCACAGTCGGTTCTAGTTGAGCGCAAGGAAGACGAGCGAAATCAGTTTGGAGGATGGGGTGTTTCCCAGGTCAAACATGATTACTGGCCTGACTTTGATAACGAAGTGGGCGTCCCTTGCGACCTTGAGTCGGTATCGGACCTCAACTCGGACATCCTGAGTGGGGGTTTATGGCGACCCATTGTTCTCAAACTCGACTGTGAAGGGGCCGAATTCAGCATCCTTCAAAGCCTGCCCGAAAGCACGCTGAACAAGATCGCGTTGATTGTCGGGGAGTTCCATTGCCACGCGCTAACCATGGATTACATGGAGCGGTTTAAGTGGGAAAAGATCCGATCGAAAGTGCTCCAATACTTTGACTGCGAAGAAATCGAGTCCCGGCCTGACCACAACGGGGAGGCGTTCACGTTCACGGCTTTATCTCGTGAACTGACAACCTATGAGGCTGGGGCGTAAAGAGCGAAGACGGGCACGCCTGGGTCGAATTGCGAAGCATAGCGTTGAGACGATGTTTCGGTTTATTCAAACCCCAGGCCAAGTATCAGATGAGGAAAGGTCCAGGCGATTGGCGATCTGCCACGGCTGCGATGAATGGGACAAAGGAAAATGCAGCCTCTGTCGGTGCCCGATGTCGTTCAAGACTCGGCTAGAGGCTGCTCACTGTATTGATGGGAAATGGTAGGCAAACTAGATGTGATCAGTACGCCGCGAAGGCGAAAACGAAACCAGAAGACGGACGAGCTTCAGCTCTCTTTCAATCACGGCCTAGGGGACGCGCTCATGTTTCGCGTAGCCTTGAGCCATGTCAAGCGAAGGGTGAAATTGCAGGTAAACCCGTTCTGCCGGTACACGGAAATATTCAAGGACCTGCAACACGTCGAGGTTTTCGAAGCGCGACGGCCGCACAGGCAATACTACGAGGTCAGGTTCTGGCCGGAGGATAGCGACAAGGATTGCAAAGCGGGGAGGAAAACGAAGACCCGAATCTGTCTAGAGCACGAACTAGGCATCGTTGACCCGTCGATCAACCTCAAGCCCAAGCCTATCAATTGGGGCACGGTTCACGACGCCCGGGTATGGGAGTCGCTGCAACAGATCCACGCCAGGGGAACTCGGCCGTTTATCGTTTTCCACGGGCAGGCAGGAAGCAGCCCCGAACGGAAGAGCAGCCCGCTATGGCTGGCGCACCAGGTTCAAGAGGTAGTCGAACAGATGGGATTCCGGTTGGTAGTCCTCAACTACGACTTCACCCATAGGGTCGAAGCGGTTCCTGATTACTGGTGGATAGGCCTCAACGACAGCGTGTCATCCAAAGGATGGCCTCTCGGGGCCTTGCCTATGTGGCACATTTTAAACCAGGCGAGAGCGTTTATAGGAATCGATTCAGGCCCACTTCACCTGGCACTAACGATTCCACGGCTGCCTTGCATGTTCGTTCGAAACAAGATCGACTTTATGACTCAATTTTACGACAGCGGGCTTGACCAGATCCGTTCAGTCGTAGATTACGACACTCCGATTGACCGACTGAGGGCTTCAATAAGAAACCTCCCAGGCCGGTAAGGGAACCTGGGAGGGTAGGCTAGAAAAGGCAGGAAGCCACGAAGCTTCAAGCAGACCGAACCTACACGCCTCCCTCCCTGGTTTCAACTTCTTTTCTCTATTACCACATTACCGCACAAAAGCTTTGACGAGCTTTGGTGTTCGATTGTAGTGTAGGTCCGTCGGTAGAAAGACCCCGACCGAGTGGCCGGGGTTGAGATGAGACACGATTAAACCCTCAACAAAGAGGATTCTTATGAGTAGCACGGAAATGATTAAAAAGTCAAAGTCACAATACCCTGTGCCCACTGGGCCTATGGATAAAGGACTCGGAATTTACACTCCCGGGTATTTCGAGCAGTCACAGAGAGTCGCAGCATCATTGGCTGCCTCGTCCTTGGTTCCTGATTCCTACAGGAACAAGCCAGAGAACTGTCTGATAGCCCTGGATATGAGCCAGCGATTGCAGGCCAACCCTATGGCGATCATGCAGTCGCTCTACATCGTTCACGGTCGCCCTGCCTGGGCTTCGACGTTCGTTGCTGGCGCGGTCAATACATGCGGCCGGTTCGAGCCAGTTCAATACATCATGGAGGGCGAGGGCGAAACCCGGTCCTGCTACTGCGAAGCAACGATCAAAAGCACGAAAGAGAAGGTCCAGGGGCCGAAAGTCACGATCGCTATGGCGAAGGCCGAGGGATGGTTCAGCAAGAAAGGATCGAAGTGGCAAACGATGCCGGAATTGATGCTCCGATACAGGGCTGTGACATTCTTTGGGAGGCTCTACGCGCCTGAAGTTCTGCTCGGCATGCAGACCGAAGACGAGGTCATTGATGTCCAGGCTACGGTTACAGAGGAAAGCAACATCATTCCGGCTGGGATCGTAGGGAAGGAGCCGGAAGCCGAAGCGGAACCTCCGAAGCCAGCCAAGAGGCGCACGCGCAAACCGAAGACGGAACCAGCGCCACTAGAAGAGCGGCCCGCACCAGAAACGACATCGCCCCCCGATCCCGAACCGGAACCGGAACCGGAACCGGAGCAGCCAGAACTCGTGACGAGCGCTGAGATACCTGATCGATTTGAGGCATCAAAAGAGGCTCAACAGATCAACGCTATTCTGATTGAGAACGGGCACAGATGGGCCGACCTGGACTTCTTTTTGAAAACAGAACAAGACTACGACATGGATGCAAACGGGTTGCCGACACCGTTCATCAAGGCGATGATTCGTGACCCCAAGGCATTGCTAGCAGGGATTGATTCCTTGAAATCTGCCGGACAATAGTCAAGGGTTACCGCAATCCCACAACTAGAAAGGAAACATGGAAGACACTAAGAACACCCGAGGCCAATACATGAGCGCCTCAAGCATGAAACGATACACCCACTGTCCTGCAAGCTTCTTGCGCGGACGTTGGATGCCGGATACTACGTCGGAAGCTGCCGAGAGGGGAACGAGAATTCACGACGCAATCGACAAGGGCGAAGCCCACAGCCTTGAGCACAGCGAAGCGATCCTTGCCGAGCAGTGCGAAGACATCTCTAAGAAAATTCTGGAGAATCGCGGGGTTGTTGTTGGTAAGGACATTCCCGACATCGCGACGCAAGAGGAACGGGTTCAGACGCTTCTAGGGATGCGTAAATTCTCGGGGCAATGGGACAGGTTTCACTACTACTCACAGATAAAAAGCGCGTTCGTTTTTGACTGGAAGACAGGACCAAGAGGGGCTGAGTCTGCCGAGCAAAACGAGCAGCTCGCATCCTTGGCTGTTTTGGCGGACCAGAAATATGACCTGCCTGGGGACGTTGACTACTACGTTGTTCTCGTGCACCCGATGAAGTCGCCTCAATACACGATGGCGGTTTACCGCAAAGACCAGCTCAGATTGGTTCTCGGAAAGATGCATGAAACTTCGGAGGCCTGCCACGATCCCTACGCCCCTGCGAACGCTGGTGAGCATTGTCGATACTGCCCTGCACGACGGGCATGCCCTGAATACAACGCAATAACGACATCCCTGGAGCCTATGGCAAACGCTAGCGCGTTGATGATCAACCCTCGCGAGTTTGTCGACCGGCTTAACCTGGGGGATATTTGCGTTACCGCGCACAAGGAGGACAGAGAGCTAGCCAAGCAACTCTTGATCGAAGGGAAGATCGAACTTCCTGGCTGGAAGATTCAGGAGCGGAAGGGACGCCAGAAGATCACCCCGAAGCCCCTGCTTCAGAAGATGGGCGGGGAAGGGTATCGGACCGAGATGCTGGGCACGATGGTCAGCGTCACAAAGAAGGGGCTGCTGACCGTAGTTAAAACGAAAACCGGACTTGCTGGGAAGGCTCTTGACCAGGAAGTTGATCGACTGCTTGAAGGATGCAGCGAGGACGGAGCCCCAACTAAGAGCTTAGTGAAGGAATAAGATGCGATCACGAGACGGACAAAAGAGAAAGACGGGAACGAAGCACAAAGGGGTCGACCTTTCGCTGTGCCTTGCATTCGGTGAGCGATGGACCCAGCGAAAGCTTCGAAGGCTTGGGGCACCCACGGTTCGACGTGAGGGCTCCACCCAGGGGAGCTTCACCCGCAAAGGGACGCATGCTCGACTACTGAGATCCAATCGGGGGCAGGTCTACGAGAACATGTTTCTCAGAATGCTCAATAGCGCGGGTTTCGGTGCCAACCCGTTCAAACTGTAAACAACCTAGCCCCCTGGGAAACCGGGGGGCGTTTCATCAATAAACCATGCTCTACGAAATCGTCGTCCAAGGAAGACCGGTCCCGCAGCCTAGGCACAAGACAATGCCGGGTGGCGACGGGAAGAAGTCACGTCACGTTTTCAACACACCAAGGGTCAAGGCCTGGAAAGATTTGATCTCACTCAACTGCGCGGCAGGGCGAATGCCGAAGGGCTACGAAGGGCCCGTCACTGTTCAAATTGAATTTCGTTTCCTGCGGCCTAAGAGCCATTTTGGGCCTGACGGTCTACTGAGGGCAGCAAACAACGACCAGCGCGTATTTCTAGGCCAAGTAGGGGCGCAGGCGTGCGGAGATAACGACAATCTCGAGAAGGCAGTCTGGGACGCCCTTGAGAAAAAAGGGGTCATAAAGAACGACGCCCAGGTATGGTACAACCAAACGAAGTCTCTCTGGACCTGTGAACCGAAACTTGAAGGCGCGACGATCCGCCTTTGGACCGACGAACAGGTCTGAAAAAGGTCTCAAATCGACTAGCAAAAATTAACATCGAAAGGAAAAACATGCCGGAAGCATTTCAGAAATTGAACAGCCGAGAAGGGCAGAACACCCGAATCCACCCGCAAATCTTGCGAGCCTACAAGGAGATCGGGGTTACGAAAGAGGAGACCGTTTGGAACCTGATCAACGGAGCACTCCTTAGCGACCTTAAACGTCGAAAGGCCTGCCCTAAGGAATGGTCGATGAAAGGTTGACACCCGCCACTCGGGGGGTATGGATCCACCTAGGCTAGAAAGGAATGGATGAAAAACGATAAATCTAAGGCACCGTGGTTCAAGTTCTACGCTAAGGACTGGCTATCGGACGGAGTGGTTATGGCTATGACAGCAGAGGAGCGAGGGGTGTATATCCAGCTGCTAGCGATGGACTGGAATGACGACGGAATACTTGATTCCGATGAAGCTTTGTCGCTGATTTGCAAGGCGGATGTGAGCGTGATTTCAACGGTCGTTGAACGGTCGTTCGCCGGTCGTTCAACGGACGGTCAACGGAGGTCCAACGGTCGTCTGTCAGCGTTGAGATTGGAGGCTGGAGACTCGCACGCTCAGAAGGTAGCGGCAGGCAAAGCAAGTGCGAAAGCCCGTGAGGCTAAACGACTTGCAGCAGCCAACGCCCGTTCAGCACCCGTTCAACGACCGCTTAACGATACAGATACAGATACAGATACAGATACAGAACCAGATAAAGACCCTCTTAAAGATGGATATTCTAGGGTAAAAGGGGGTGAGGGGGAAAAAGGGAAGCCTGCCCCTAGCGGGGCTCCTGACGCCTCACATGGGGTTCCCAGGTCAAACCTACCCACCCAGAGCCCAAAAGCCAGCGACAGCGAAAGCCAGACGGCAAAAAAACGATTCCAGCCACCTTCCGAGAGTGAAGTCGCGGAGTGGTTCCAGTCTAAAGGCTTATCACTGGCTGACGCCTACGACGAAGCCGAGACGTTTTGGAACCACCACTCAAACAACGACTGGTATATCAAGAATCGCAAAATGAAGTCCTGGCAGATGGCCTGCGTCACCTGGACGAAGAGTGAGCTCTACAAGAAGCGAAGAGGGAAAGGACAGCAACCTGGGAGCAAGTCAGGCTTCACACGGAACAAGGGAACGTTTAATGGATCACAGAGGTCGCAGGAGTTCTTCCAGCGACTCGACGAAGGCAGAGAATAGAAAGGTGAGAATGAATGGACTACACGAAGCCCTAGAGCGTTTAAGCAGCGTCGCCAGGAAAATCAAGAGGGAGGACATGCCGGTCGACGGGCGTTTAGGGAAGCTACCGACAGAGTGCGTTGATTGGTTTAAGTTTGTCGGGATGGAAGGGCGCGGTGATGCAAAAAACAAGGCAGCCATCATGTCGATGGTCGGGAAGGGGGAGCAGTTCTGGCGTTACCTCCTTGAGGGGTGCGAGCCTAGATGGTTGACATTGGCAGGCGAATCAGGATGCGGGAAGACCCACCTGGCTAGGAAAATTCACAGGGCTTTCTGGCTTATGACCCGCCTCCAAAGGCAGGGAGACGTTTACTTAGGGCCAGGGAAAGACCTTTACCGGGCGTCGTTCTACTCTTGGCCGCAGATCGCTGCCAACTTCATGGAGGGCTCTTACGGGGTGATGAACGATATCGCTGAAGACTGGATGGTTGTGATTGATGACATCGGGGCAACAAGAACCCAGTCCGATCGAATAGAAAGCCTTGTGTGGGATAAGCTCTTTACCGCGCTCGCCAGGCGCGAAGGCAAGTGGACGATCTTGACGACCAACCTCACCTTCGTGGAGATCGCCAGCCGAGAATCAAGGCTCGCCTCTCGGTTGCGTCGATCGCCGAACATGACAAAGAAGTGCGAGGCCTTGCCCTTCGAGCAACTAAGGAGCCCTGAGTGAGCAGGTTCAAGGTTCCAGATGATTGGCGGCCGTCCGAATTCCCGTCGAAGATGACCATGCTGAACCTCTGCAAGATTCAAATCTCGAAAGGGCACCTGGAGACAGGCTTTGCGCTCTCCTACATTCTCGGTGAGCATTGGCCGGACCTTGAACCACTGCAGACGGATTACATCGCAGCCCAGCAGATAGCAAAAAACCCTATGCGGGCGGGAGGCCTGCTACTTCAATTATGATCGATCCAAAGTTAGACCCTGAAATAGTTAAGCTGGCAGAGACTGCGCTTGCGAGCGCCCACAAGTGGCAAGAGATTGGGCTGTTCAGCGACCCGAACAAGATTGACAACATTCCCCCAGGGCCATTTCCGTTTTACGGTCACGATCAGAACGATATAGTCCAGCAAGAATGAGCTTACTGAAAGCACCCACAATCTTTTCGGAGGCATTGGAGAGAATCCAATCCCTCAAGCCTCTCGCGATCGCACTCGCATCAGACCAATGGGCAGCCATGCCTGAACAGATTCGGGAGTCGGCGTTCTTTTCTGCGAACGTTGAGTCGGCCGAGTTTTTGGACGGGCTGCAGAAGAATATCCGGAAGGCTCTCAAAAAGACAAAGGAGCTGACCCCGCGAGGCGACGCACTGGCTGTCAGCAGCAAGCAAGCGTTCATCGACATCATGCAGCCGTGGGCGATCAATAACGGGCTGGCTGATGAGCTACCCGAAGGAGTGGCTCGAGGTAAGCGCGGCGTCCGCAAAGAAACTCAGGACCTGGGATCCGCAAGACGGCTAAAGTTGATCTATGACACCCAGGTGCGGAAGGCTTACGGGTTCGGATCGATGAACCTTGCCACGGACCCCAGAATCGTTGACGCCTGGCCCGCGTGGAAGTTTGTGCGAGGCGGAGCGGTAAAGGAACCCCGTCCGGATCACAGGGAGCACGAGGGGGCCGTGCGGTTGAAATCTGACACGGCATTCTGGCGGGCAAGGAACGATCCGAAGTTCGGCGGATTCGATGTCCCTTACGGTCCGTGGGGATTCAATAGCCAGATGGATGTCGTGGAAGTATCGAGGCGCGAAGCGGTCAAGCTGGGCCTCATCAAGGAGAAACAGAAAGTTTCGGTCAAGGGTCCACGTTTCAACGAGTCCACCCGGGCTTCGATTCGAAACATGGATCCGGCCATAGTCGGAAAACTGAAAGCGGCACTCGGCGATCGAGTCGAGGAAGTCGACGGAGAACTAAGAGTAAAAGAGAAATGAGACAACGAAGAATTAGGCTAGAAGGCACGGCTATCGTGGGCACAGTGGGTGAAACCCGGTTCAACATTCTGGACTACGTCAATGACCCGACAAAAGCAACAAAGGGGCTAGAACCTGTAGACGAGGCCTACCACAAACTGCAGCGCGACATCTATACGCAGATAGTGCTTCCGACATACGAAGCTGTAGAGGTTCCTGAAGGAGCCCCATCTGAGGCCTGGGCTAAAACTGCAGGGGCATCTGGAGCGATCATTTACTTTCCAGCCGGGCGTTACCGGTGGGAAGGCAGCCCGCAACTCTGGCCGAAGACTGGTATCATGGGTGACGGCTACTTCGCGACCGTGTTCGAATACGGATCCACGGTCCTGAATGAGGAACGCCCCGAAGCATTGCCACATTGGCACCTGTCCGCGCTAGGCGACCCCGCCCTTCTGGTTGTAGGCGACTGCACAATCATGGGCACGGAGTTCAAGGGAATGAACCATGGCGTTCGAGATATTCGTTTCATCCCGGGGAGCGGAGGACGGGACAATACCGGAATCATCCTGGCTGGGACGTTGATGAACCAGCAAATCACAGACGTCAACCTGATGCAGCATTCCAAAGGGGCGACAGCCCACGTCGGCATCGGGAGCTTGCAGGTGGCTGGCAACTGGACGCCGAAGTCAATGCACGGGATCTACAACGACGTGCAGATTAAAGGAGGGAAAGGGGCCTACCCTTACAACGGAACGGTCAACGACCTTGTGATTAGAAACGCTCAAATTGAAAAAGCTCGAGCAGGGGTATGGCTTACGAGCGTGGTCTACGGAAACATCACGGACTGCCGGTTCTATCACGCATCAGTAGGGGAAATCTACACAAGCTGCCACGACCTTCGAGTGGCGAACATGGGGACGCACTGCGACCTAGTGGGCTACTACAACAAGTCTATGCAGGTTTCAACCGTCGTCGGAGAAAAATGCAGGGTGGGATACGCATGGAAAGCGCAGTCTAGAGACGACCGTGACGAGCGGCTTGACCTTCGGTTTTACGGCAGCGGAGACGCTATGGAGAAACAACGGATCGCGGTTGGGACCACGTTCGACGATGACCTTGGTATCTGGAAAGCAGGGGACAGGGTAGCAGGGACTTGACACGCTGCGGCATTGTGGTAACGTTTTGTCAGTGAGCACGGGGAGGTAAAAAAACAAAGGAACTCAGGCGAAGGGTTTGGACTCCCCTGATAAACCGAATCCCGAATCGGTCGCCGTTGTTCCTTGAGCTCACTTCAATTTTGGCGTTCGGTCCGCCAAGTCCACGGCAAAGCCCTGGCAAGTGACGAAAACGGCTGGCCCGGCCATTAGAACAGGGCAAAGAATTTGTCTTCGTGGTGTAAGAGGTTAGCATGACGTCTCGCGGCGTTGGTCAAGGTTCGAATCCTTGCGAGGGCTACATTTCCAAGTTCTATGGAGAGATGATGCATCGCCATAGACCGCACCAGACAGCGGGGACGTCTGGCGGGGTGCCTGGGCCTCGAAACCCAAAGCCAGGAAGCTTTCTGCGGTGTGCCGAAGCTCGAAGGCGACGAGGTAGCTCCTCGGGTGCGGGTATAGAATCCCGCCCGCAGTTCAATTTTGCGATCCGTTGCCGTGCGAGCAAGGTTAAGTGCTCGCGAGAGGCCTGGGACGCTAGCACCCCTTTGGCCTCGAATTTGAACGGACGGGAGAGTGCGATAAACGCCTCCAGCTAGTAACGTGCTAGCTGGGAATACTTCGGGCACGATATTGCCGGTGAGAATCCGGCCCCGTTCTGCTCTTTGGGCCCTAAATTTAAAACGTTTCTGGATCAAGTCGACGGACGAGCATAAGGAAACGCTCCCCAGGTGCGGGAACAGAGGCGACGGACCGGAAAACGTCGTTACACGCTGAACCTGGACGGGACTTAAAAACTGATTGGCTTTGAGTGTCTTCCAGTCAGGAGCCGAAAGGCGGTCCCATAACTTTGGTAGGATGATGAGACCTGCCTTGGGTTGGAGCCTCTCCCGAATACGCACGGGAGGGGCTCTTTTCGTTTCTGCACCACATTACCGCTTGACCTACTGTTAGGTCCATAGTATGAGTTGGGCCTATGGCAAACCCTGACGATGAAAAGGTGGTTACTAAACCGATTAAAGAAAAACCAGGCGCACGCCTCGACGACGCCCGGGCAAGCACAGCTAAGGCTAAAAAGAAGGCGAAACCAAAGAAGCCGAAGGCAGGTGGGGTTTCGATCGAAATGGGGGGCAAGAAGGGGAAGGGAAGCACGGTCAAGGAAGCAGCCGAAAACCTCAGACAACAAGACCTAGGGAGTGACGAGGGCAACTTTCGAGACACCCTGGAATCCGAAGGCGCGGCCCGGGCATTGATCACGCTACAGATGGGGCACGATGTTTCTGCCTTCCAGGCCGCCCCGGTTAAGCCAGGCTACCGAGACAACCCTTTACAGTTCACGAGAATCGATTGCGTGGAGGGTATTGTCGAGGCGTGCGACGGCCGATCAAGTATTCAAGTCCCGATATTGAATGCGGACATTAGGAACTTCACCAAGGAAGGGAAGGTCAGCGTGGACCTTGCAGCATCAAAGGAAACATTCAAGAAGCCAGGTAAGGACGAGGAGGTAGACTTAGAGCTGTCCCAAACCTGGGAGCATGTGCGGATTAAACGAACATCGATCCAGAACGAGACGACCACCGAGAAAGAGGTCATTATGATTCCTGGCGATGGGAAGGGTTACCCAAACCTTACGGTGGTGCACACGATGCGAAGGTCGGAAATAGGGAAACGAGTCGTTGTGAGCGCGGGGGCCCTCAAGCAGGTCGCTGACTACGCTGCCAAGCATGGAGACGGAACGATCCTTTTGGATATCATAAGCCACGAGAAGGCGCTTTACTGCGAAACGCCCGTTGATGAGTGCGGGGTCGCCGAAATGATCGTCAGTCCCTACGCTGTGAAAGACCACTTGGATCCATACAAAAACGCTTACAGAATGACGCCACGATGAAAAACAGGAACGTAGGTCATAAGCGGTGGATGCTTTATGGGAGCCTTCATCCTTTGGACGCTTTGAAAAGAATTCCTGAGCTTCGACTGCAGGATGCAAGAGAGAAGGACTTTGACGCTCGAAACCCTCTCATCTTAGAGGGGCTCGCATTCGGGGTGTGGAACCACCTAAATCAATGGTATATGATCGTGGTTCCTCACCACTTCAAGACAGACGCAGCCAGCGTCCCTAGAATTCTTTGGCCCTTGGTAAGCCCCATTGCGCTCGGCCGGATTGCGTTCCTAGTTCACGACTACATCATTAAGAAGCGGGGAGATGTTCAAACGCTGAAGTGGTGCTTCACTTCAGGCCAGTGGGTTCAGGACTTTTCGACAGCCTGGGACCGGAAGCACACCGATAAGCTGTTCTTCAGGCTCCTGTCGGACGAAATGAGCGACTGGGTGTTGCCTGCAATCGACGAGGACGGCTCCTGGTTGAAGCGCACCTGGCAAGGACTCAAACGCGCCTGGATCGAATCCTCGCGCAGGCAACGCCGACGCTGGGCATACCGAGCAATCCGCGCTCACGTCATCACAAAGAAAGCCCTCGGAAGAGGGGAATGGTAACAGAACAACAACAACGAAAGGAAAAGAAGATGGATATTGAAAGCCCAATGGAGGCATCAGTCAGCAACGCACTTGAAGCCCGCGACCAAGCCAACCTAGACAAAGTCCTTAAAGATCGGGAGGAGGTAGCAGTGGCTGGCCAATACCGGGATGAATTGGACAAGAAACAGAAACTGCTTGATGACATTAAATCAAAAGAGAATGAGCTTTTCGAGGGGGCCTGCTCGTTTTTGACAATTCTGTCGCAGTTTGCCAATAGCGACGCACGAGCGAATGGCTGGTGGGATAATCCTAGGGACATTGGAGCCCTTCTGATGTTGATGGTGACGGAACTTGCCGAAGCCTACGAGGCTCATCGAAACAACGACGCAATGGATGACCACTTGACGGACGTTCCTGGGCTTCACGCTGAACTAGGCGACACGATCATCCGTGTTTTGGATTACTGCGGAGAAAACAACATCCCCATTGGGGACATTGTGATGCGCAAAATGAAGTACAACCGATCCCGGGGCTACCGACATGGAGGCAAGCAGGCATGAGGTATCGGCATTTCAAACCGAAGACGATCTGGCACGACGCCTGGCGATGGGCAAAGAACGTTTCAGTGGCTGTCCTGACTGCGGTTCTTGCGGTGGTTGTGATCACGATCATCGTTGCACACCATAAATCGTTTCCCAGGGAGGTCGTCATAAACGGTTACCGATACCTCGACACGGCTCCAGGCTACCTGGACGCCTTGATCCCGATAGGTCCTGCAGGCGGGGACGACACGGTTATCATTGCGCCAGGAGGGCAAGTATGGAGCAGGTAAACCTGTTTGGAGGGCAGGAAGCTCCAGCCCGGCCCACTCAAGCAGATAAACGGCAACCACTTAGTCAGCAGGATTGCGGACGGTTTAAACGAAACAACGGTATCGTGACGTGGAAGAACCACCAATCGACGGCGGAACCATGGACGGCCTACAAGGCTCCTCCTGGGCATGAAAGCGAATCGCCTGCAGTGATCGTTTCCCGAATGCTTGACTGGCTGAAGGATCACAAGCACATCGCCTTTGGCGACAGCCAATACGAAGCCCTAACTCGCCTGTGTGACGGGTTGGGAATACCAATGCCAATGTATCTTAGAAAGGATTGAAATGGCTAGAGACCGGCAGCAAAGCAACGCGATGAGCAAGGGGCACCTTGAAGCTCGTCGACTCTACTCGACAGACGGTAAGCTGTGCGAGGACTGCGGAACCAGCGAGGACATTACTCGCGATCACAAAGACAACAACCCTGACAACAACAAGCAGAGCAATATTCAGTTCCTCTGCCGAACCTGCCACGGCCGGAAGGACGCGAACTACCGATGGCGGAACCACGACAAGACACGGCAATGCCAGTGGTGCGGCAACCTATTTGAGCACCCCAGGGCAGCAAAGAGGACCTGCTCAACGGAGTGTGCTCGGAAGCTTCAGTGGCATGTTCGAAAAGCTAGAAAGGCAGAAGTATGATGGGAGAATTAAATGAACAAGAACAATGGAAAGAGATAGCTATTAAAGCGGTTTACTTTGCAGTGGATCAAGTGATTCCTGATCACGAGCTTTTTGGGGTGACAGCTAAAACATACGTCGATCAAGTGATGGGAAAAATGGTCGTCACACTGCAAAGACACGTTCTAACAGAACAGAAGGAGTCAAAAAGCAATGAGCGACTGGCGAGCGATGGCTGAGGCACCTAGAGACGGGACCGAGGTGATTGGGAAGTATGATGACGGGGAATACTTGGTCTTTTGGTCAGATGACCGGACCTGAGCGGGTTACG